>ENA-UOJI01000886-UOJI01000886.1-human-gut-metagenome-genome-assembly--contig:-P79-NODE-886-length-20999-cov-7.884167_pt1 | contig 20999 bp, 15 predicted proteins | sample MGYA00242346_ERZ723893 | MGnify/ENA metagenome assembly ERZ723893 | reverse complement strand
TCAGATCATAATACCCGCGCTTCTCCACTTCCGTGATATCGGTCGGAACTGCAATATAGAAATCTGCCGGACGGATATTTTCTTTGGACATATCGGAAATAAACAGATGAATCAGCCGTTCCATGTTGTTGATGTCCGCGATGACACCGTTGGAAAGCGGATGGCTGATCTGAATATTTGCCGGTGCTTTTTCATACATTTCATAAGCGGAATTACCGTAGGCAAATATGTTCTTTTTATTTTCGATGGCGATCATATTCTTTTCCATCATGACTGAATCGTCGGAAAGACTGTAGATTTTGATATTGCTCGTTCCGAGATCGATTCCGTATGCGCAATTTGGCACCATGTTATTCTCCTTCCTTAGATCAGCCCTGCCTGACGGAAACTGAAAAAATCCGAATCACCGACAATGATATGGTCGGTCAGGCAAAGCTGCATCATCCCGCCAAGCATAGCAAGGCGCTTTGTAAGTTCTTTGTCCTCGGGGCTCGGAGTAACGTCCCCGCTGGGATGGTTGTGCAGTAAGAGGAAGCTGACAGCCCCGACGCGCAGCGCCTGCAGAAAAATTTCGCGCGGAGATACGAGCGCCGCATCGATGGTCCCGATCGAGAGAAGCTTTTCCCTGATCAGGCAGCCTTTGCCATCTAACAACAGCAGAATCGTGCGTTCGAGCATACCGCCGTCCTCTTCAAACATCGGTCTGCAATAGTCTGCCGCCGTTGCCGGGTCCGGAAAGGCGGGAAGCTTTTTGCGCTGCCCGAGGGCGATCCTTCTTGCCAGTTCAAAAATGCAGCAGATCCGCACGGCTTTTACTTCGCCGATTCCCCTGATCTGCTGCAGCTGGTTGCAAGATAAGCTGGAAAGTCCCAAAAGTCCGCTTCGGGAACCGAGCGGCAGGGAAAGCACCTGCTCTGCCAGCGCGAGCGCCGGACAATCCCGAAACGCCTGCGGGGCGTCCGGTCCGGGATCAGGCCCTGTACGCAGCATAATCGCCAGAAGTTCGGCGTCTGATAAGGATTCTGCCCCTTTTTGCAGAAATTTTTCATACGGGAGACGGTCAGAAGCTGTCAGCTGTGTTTCTTTTTTGGATACTTTCATTTGGTTTGTCCTCCATTTCCCTCTCCATGAAAATGCAGGACAGCATGCTCTTTTTGTCTCCCTGAGCTTTTATCATATTAACATAATTCTTTTTTTCTGTATAGAAAGAAAAGGCACTTTTTTTCGCACCGTCCGACAGCAGGCGATTATTTCTGACACAAAATGGAAGAAACGACGCCCTTTTTGACGCACTGCTGCAGGGATTTCAGGATGCCGAATTTTGCGTGCTGCCAGGTCAGTCCGCCCTGAAAATAAACGGCGTAGGGAGGCTTGATCGGACCGTCTGCGGACAGCTCGATGGAAGCGCCGGATACAAATGCCCCAGCCGCCATGATGACCTGACTGTCATAGCCGGGCATATCCCACGGCTCCGGGGTAACGAAGCTGTCTACCGGGGCAGCGTACTGAATACCTTCGCAGAAGGAAATCAGTCCTTCCGGCGTGCCGAATTCGATCGCCTGAATGATATCGTAGCGGGGGGCGTCCCCGGAGGGAACGACCTTAAAGCCGAGCTTTTCATAGAGGTTCGCCGCAAAAATCGCACCCTTTAATGCGCCTGCGGTGACGGTCGGCGCCAGGAACAGTCCCTGATAAAAGGAAGGGAGCACCTGCAGCGATGCGCCGACTTCTCTTCCGAGTCCGGGAGAGGTTAAACGAAAGGCAGCATTTTCCACGCAGTCCTTTTTGCCGACGATATAGCCGCCGATCGGTGCAAGTCCGCCGCCGGGATTTTTGATCAGAGAGCCAACGCACATATCTGCACCGACGTCTGTGGGTTCGATCGTCTGGGTGAATTCGCCATAGCAGTTATCTACCATGCAGATGATGTCCGGCTTGATGCTTTTGAGAAAAGCAATCAGCTCGCCGATCTGCTCTACGCTCAGAGTCGGTCTGGTCTGATAGCCCTTGGATCGCTGGATCGTTGCGAGTTTAGTATTCGGATGGATGGCATTTCTAATGCCCTCCCAGTCAAATGAACCGTCCTCTTTTAAATCGACCTGACGGTAGCTGATGCCATATTCTTTCAGGGAACCACGGGATTCCCGGATGCCGATAACCTCTTCGAGGGTGTCATAAGGCTTTCCAACAGGGGATAACAGTTCGTCTCCCGGTCTTAAATTGCTCATCAGCGCGAGCGCGAGCGCGTGTGTTCCACAGGTGATCTGAGGACGCACCAGGGCTGCCTCGGTATGGAACAGGGACGCATAAACTGCTTCCAGCGTGTCTCTGCCGATATCGTTATAGCCGTAGCCGGTTGTGCCAAGCAGGCAGGCTTCACTGACACGACAGTCCTGCATTGCCTTTAATACCTTCAATTGATTGTATTCTGCTGTTTTGTCGATCTCGTCAAATCGGTCTTTTAAAGAAACAAGGGTCTGTTCCCCGTATTCATATACTTCGGGGGAAATTCCCATCGCGGTATACATATTGTGCATCATTGTTTTAACTCCTCTGCTTTTGTAATCAAAAACTGTAAAATACTATTTTCATCTGGAAAGTTCTGTCTGTCAACCCATGTCACACATTTTTCCCGGCGAAACCAGGTCAGCTGGCGCTTTGCAAAGTGCCGGGTATCGCGCTTAATCAGATAAACTGCGCGTTCGAGGTCATATTCGCCCTCCAGGTAAGCCAGGATTTCCTTATAACCAAGTCCCTGCATCGACACCATCCCTCTGTGACAGCCTTCCTGCTGCAGCCCTTTGACTTCTTCCACCAGTCCGTCTTTTAACATCTGGTCGACGCGGCGGTCAATCCGTTCATAGAGTTTTGCGCGGTCATCCGTCAGGACAAAATAATAAAACCGATAGGCGGCGTCCCGCTGATGCTGCGCTTCATTATGCGCAGAAATCTTCCCGCCGGTCTGTTCGTGGTATTCGAGCGCCCGGATGACGCGCTTTACGTTGTTTTCGTGGATTTCTTCCGCTGCTTTCGGGTCAGCCTGTACAAGCAGCTCATGCAGCGCGTGTGCGCCGTTTGTTCTGGCATATTCTTCCAGCCGGTTTCGCAGCGACGTATCCTCTGCGTGCTCGGTAAAGTCGATATCATATAAAACGGACTGGATGTAAAAGCCTGTCCCGCCGACAAGAATCGGGATTTTATGACGGCTTAAAATATCTGAAATCGCTTCTTTTGCCAGCTTTTGAAACAGCACGACATTGAAATCCTCATCCGGGTCGAGCACGTCGATTAAATGATGGCGGATCCCTTGCATTTCCTTGGTGCGCACTTTGGCAGAGCCAACATCCATGCGCCGGTACACCTGCATGGAGTCGGCGGAAATAATTTCACCGTTCACTGCCTTTGCAAGGGCAACAGACAGGGCCGTTTTTCCGACAGCGGTCGGACCTGTCAGGATGACGAGGGGCGGCTTTGAGGGCGCACTGCCTGCGCTGGGGCAGTTTTGAATGTTGAGTCCGGTGTCGGGAGAACCTTTTTCATTATTCGCTACGCTGCAGGCAGAAGGTTGTATCTTTTCCATAAAATTTTATCTCTCCAAATTGAAAGCTATATCTCCCAGTTCTATCTTCGGGGATCGATTTCCTATTACTCGATTCTCTTGAATTTGCGTTCCAGCTCCTGCTTTGTCATCACAATCATTGTCGGGCGGCCGTGTGGGCAATGATACGGATTATCGAGGGTCAGAAGCTGCTCCAACAGTTCCTGCATTTCGGCAAGGCTTAAACGATTATTGCCCTTGACCGCAGATTTACAGGCCATCGTAGCGATACGTTCTGCAATCGCGGTCGGTGCATTCGGAGCCTGACCGGTTCCCAACTCATCCAGAATATCCTGTAAAAACTCTGCCTCGCAGTGTCCGTACAGATCGCAGGGAACTGCGCGCATCGCATAGGAGCTGCCGCCGAAGGAATCGATTTCAAAGCCGAGCTGTTCGAAATACTCCTGATACTGTTCCAGAAGCGCTGCTTCAGCGCCCGTGAGTGTTACGATCAAAGGCGGCATCAGGTTCTGACTGACGGGCTGTTTGTCGTGAAATCGTTTCATGAGCATTTCGTATTTTACCTTTTCATGCGCCGCATGCTGGTCGATCAGGATCATTTTATCATGATACACGGCGATCCAGTACGTGTCAAAGATCTGACCGATAAGCTGGTATTCGTCCACCGCCTTGCGGCTAAGGATTTTTTCATCAAATAAATTCAACTGCTCTGATTTTGCAATGTCAGGCGCCTGTGTCTCATATGCGATTCGATTCTCACGGACAGCCTGTTCGAAGCGTTTTTTCTCAAACGGCTGCGGCGGAAGAATCGCCGAATGGTGCTGGGGCCTCTGTGGGGAAACGCCGACGTTTTCTGATGTGCCAATCCCTGCACCGGTAGAAGAAACGGGATCTGCCGTAGCTTTGGAAAGCGAATCGCTGGCAGCAGATTCTTCCTCTGTCCTTTGTGTGGACAAACCTTCCACGGCTGTATCAAACGTATTGACTTTATTGGTCAAAACTCGGATAGTTGGCTTATTTATGCTATTTTCTGCACTTTGGCTGCTTGTGGTTGTTGACCTGACAGGTCGGCTTTTGTATAAGTTGACCATATCGGTCGATCGCTGTTTTGCCGAATCTGGCATCGGTGCTGCTGCCTGGACATCCTTACGCTCCTGCTGGCGATGTCCAGTCGGAATGTCGGAGGAAAGGAGCTTTTGTGTGAGACTGACGGCAGTTTGCTTAGATGCCTGTGCATCGCTTTTTCCCGTCCTTTTGTCGTCATCCAGCACAACCTGCGGGATCATCTCCCGGTCGTGCAGTGCTTTCTGCACCTGCTCTTCCAGAAAATCGAACACCCTGCGGTTATCCGAAAAGCGCACTTCCATTTTGGATGGATGGACGTTGACATCTACCTGTTCGGTATCGATCTGCAGATGGAGGTATGCCATCGGAAATTTATGCTGCATCAGATAGGCCTGATAGCCGCTCTCCAATCCTTTTGAGAGCACCTGGCTTTTGATATAGCGGTTGTTGACAAAGAAAAATTCGAAATTGCGATTCGGGCGCACCAGCTGCGGACTGCCAAGGAACCCTTTTACAGAAAATCCGTTATCAGAAGCCTCGAACGGGAAAATTTCCTTTGCGATTTCACGTCCGTAAATCCGATAGATGACCTCCTTTAAATCTCCGCTGCCGGAGGTGGAAAAACGGGTCTGGCGGTTGATCTGGAACGTAAAAGAAATATCCGGTCTGGAAAGCGCCATGTGCTCCATCAGATCTGCAATGTAGCCGCCCTCCGTCGCCGGCGTTTTTAAAAACTTCTTACGGGCAGGTGTGTTATAGAACAAATCGCGGACAAGGATCGTCGTGCCCTCCGGCGCACCGATTTCCGAAAAATCCGCTTCCCGCTCGCCTTCGATGCAATAGCGAACGCCAACTAAGGAATCCTTCGTGCGCGTGATCAGCTCGACCATCGAAACGGCGCAGATGCTGGAAAGCGCCTCCCCTCGAAACCCCAGGCTATGAATCCGGCTCAAATCCTCTACGCCGCGGATTTTGCTCGTCGCATGGCGTAAAAAGGCTTTCCGGATCTGCGCCTTTTCAATTCCGGAGCCATTGTCCGTAACCCGGATAAACGAAGTTCCGCCATCCTTGATTTCGACTGTGACAGCGGTTGCACCTGCATCACAGGCATTTTCCACCAGCTCCTTGACCACACTGGAGGGGCGTTCCACCACTTCTCCCGCTGCAATCTGGTCAATGGTTTTACTGTCCAGAACCATAATTTCAGCCATATGTAAAATTCCCCCTTATCCGTTTCCCCAGCGGTTTTTAAGCTTGTTCTGCAGCCGATAAAGCGTGTTGAGCGCATCGAGCGGCGTCAGCGTCTGGATGTCGACGTTTTTTAATTCCTCGAGAACGTCCTCATCCTTGACCGTATCGAAGAGGGAAAACTGTTCCAGATCCACTTCATCGTAATGCTTTTGTTTCTTTGCCGTCGTGTCTGTATCCACGGAAATGCTCTGTACTTTTTCTGTAATGTCGTTGTCGGAAAGCTGCTTGACGATTTCCTTTGCGCGGTCGATAACCATATCCGGGACACCTGCAAGCCGAGCCACCTGAATGCCGTAGCTCTTATCTGCGCCTCCCTTGATGATTTTACGCAAAAAAACGATATCGTCGCCCTTTTCCTTGACCGCGATACAGTAATTGTTGACGTTGCCGATCTTGCCTTCCAGCTCGGTCAGCTCGTGATAATGCGTTGCAAACAGCGTCTTTGCCCCCAAAAGCTTTCGGTTACTGATGTGCTCGATCACCGCCCAGGCGATGGAAAGACCGTCAAATGTCGACGTGCCTCTGCCGATTTCATCCAACACAAGAAGGCTTTTGGACGTTGCGTTGCGCAGAATATTTGCGACTTCGTTCATCTCGACCATAAAGGTAGACTGACCGCTTGCCAGATCATCGGATGCGCCCACGCGGGTAAAAATCCGGTCGACAATGCCGATATTTGCCGTTTTTGCCGGCACAAAGCTGCCGATCTGGGCGAGCAGCACGATCAGTGCGGTCTGACGCATATAGGTGGATTTACCAGCCATATTGGGGCCTGTGATAATCGCAATGCAATGCTTCTGGTTATCCAGATAGGTGTCATTGGAAATGAACATATCGTGGTCGGTCATCTGTTCAACAACGGGGTGCCGGCCGTCTCGGATATCGATTACGCCCTTTTCATTCAGGACCGGGCGGACATAGTGATTTCGCTCCGCAACAAGTGCAAGGGAAGCAAAGACGTCCAGGCGGGCAATTGCCTTTGCCGTGCGCTGGATACGTTCGATCTGCGCGGCAATCTGCTCCCGCACGCTGCAGAATTTATCATATTCCAGTCCCGTCAGCTTGTCTTCGGCATTCAAAATCATATCCTCAAGTTCTTTTAACCGTGGCATGGAATAACGCTCCGCATTTGTCAGCGTCTGCTTACGCACATAATCGTTCGGCACCATATCCTTATAGGAATTAGTGACTTCCAGATAATAGCCGAATACCTTGTTATATTTGATTTTGAGGTTTTTGATCCCGGTGCGTTCCCGTTCCTGCTCTTCCAGCTCTGCCAGCCAGGTTTTGCCCTCTGTTTTGGCAGCGCGCAGCTGGTCGATCGTCTCGTCGAAGCCCTCTTTGATCATGCCGCCCTCACGGATGGAAATCGGAGGCTCTTCGACAATTGCCTCTTCGATCAGCGTGCACAAATCCTGCAATGCGTCGATATCGTTTTCGATTTTTACCAGCTCCTCGGAATGAAAATCCTCCAGCACGCTTTTGATCGGCGGCAGCATCTGCATGGAATTACGGAATGCGATCAGATCCCTCGGGTTCGCTGTTTTGTAGCTGACTTTACCCAGCAGGCGTTCCAGATCGTAAACCGCGTTTAAATATTCGCGGATTTCTTCGCGGGACATTGGATTTTTCAGCAGCTCGTCGACTGCGTCCAGGCGCAGGTTCATCTCCTTCTTCGCAATCAGTGGCTGCTCGATCCAGCTGCGCATCATGCGAGCACCCATGGCGGTTTTCGTCTTGTCCAGAACCCATAACAGGGAACCGCGCTTTTGCTTTTCGCGCAGCGTTTCCGTCAGCTCCAGATTCCGGCGTGTGGAGGAATCCAGCAGCATGTATTTGTTCGTCAGATACGGATCGATATGGGTAAAATGCGCCAGACTGGTTTTCTGTGTGTCATACAGATACTGCATCAGACCGCCCGCCGCGATCAGGCCGTTCGCAAATTCCTCGAGGCCAAGACCGATCAGCGAAGAGACATGGAAATGCTTCTGCAGGCATTTGCGGCACAAATCTTCATCAAAATAGTGCGGATCGAGGGAATAAACCGTGATATGCAGACGGTTTCTCAGATCTTCGATATCCACACCGCTCATCAAAAACGCGTCGTTGCAGATGATTTCCGACGGGTGATATTTGTTGATTTCATCCAGCAGCTTTTTGGCGTCCTCCACCTCGGTCACATAATAGTCCCCGGTTGTGACATCCGCGATGGATAGCCCTGTTTTTCCGGTAAAATAGGCAACGCACATCAGATAATTGTTTTTGGATTCCTCCAGCGCCTGAACGTCTAAGTTGGTGCCGGGGGTGACGATGCGCACGACATCCCGCTTTACCAGTCCTTTTGCGAGCTTCGGGTCTTCCATCTGTTCACAGATCGCTACTTTATAGCCTTTGGAAACCAGTCTGTCCAGATAGCTCTCCACTGCATGATAGGGAACTCCGCACATGGGGGCACGTTCTTCCAGACCGCAGTTTTTTCCGGTCAGCGTAATTTCCAGCTCTTTCGACGCGGTCAGTGCATCGTCAAAGAACATTTCATAAAAATCGCCCAGACGGTAAAAAAGAATGCAGTCCGGATACTGTTTTTTCGTTTCCAGATATTGCTGCATCATCGGTGTTAATTCCGCCATCGGTATGTATTCTCCTTTTTCAAGTCAGAATTTCAAAACTTCTGTCAGTTCTTTCGAACAGGTAACATTATAATGTTGCCGAATCCTTTCACAGCGTTTTCATGTCCGCATGGACGCTCTTCCGAACGATAAAAAAGCAGATGACCTGCATGAGAATCGTCAGAATCCAGGACACCGGATAGGATAGGAACAAGATATCCAGAGAACGGTGATACGGGAAAATCCAGAAAATCCAGACAATTCGCGTTCCGACAGTTCCTATAATCGATAAAATCATGGGCACGGCAGAACGTCCCATCCCGCGCAGCGCGCCCGGAATCAGATCCATAATTCCGCATAAAAAGTACGTCACGGTCGTAAAGCTCAGAATCTCAACGCCGCACGAAATAACCGCAGAACTCTCCGTATAGATCTGCAGAAGCTGTGGTCCGAAAAACCATGCACAGCAGCCCATGGTCAGGGAAAACGCACAGGATAAAATCAGACAGTCGATTAAAACGCGGTCCATCCGCTTCGTTTTTCCCGCGCCGTAATTCTGGCTGGTAAAGCTCATGCACGCCTGCGTCACAGAGTTGACTGAAGTGTATAAAAATCCGAAGATATTGTTCGCCGCGGTGTATCCTGCCATTGCAATCGAGCCAAAGGAATTGACCGAGGACTGCAGCAGGACGTTGGAAAAGTTGATGACGGTGCTCTGAATTCCTGCCGGGATTCCGACCTGGAAAATCTGGAGGACATAGATGCTCTTGAGACCCAGCTTCGAAAAGCGGAATTGATAACAGCCCTGCGTCCGATACAGGCAGGTCAAAACCATAATACAGGAAAGCAGCTGAGAAATGACAGTTGCAATCGCAACGCCTTCTACCGCCATATGGAAGCAGATGACAAAAATCATATTTAAGCCTGCATTGACCAGTCCGGACACAACTAAAAATAACAGCGGACGTTTTGTATCCCCCACTGCCCTTAAAATAGCCGCACCATAATTATAAAGCATGAAAAAAGGCATGCCGATAAAATAAATTTTCATATAGAGGGCTGCCAGATCGATGACGTCGTCCGGCGTCCCCATCCATTCGAGGGCTGTCCTGGAAAAGAATAGTCCGGCAAATGCCATCAAAATTCCGCTGATCAAAGCGAGCGTCAGGGAGCTATGTACCGTTTCCGACATTTCCCGCTCCTTCCCGGCTGCATAATAGCGGGCAGCGAGGACATTGGAGCCTAAGGAAATGCCGATAAAAAGGTTGGTAAATACATTGATGAGGGCGGTTGTAGAACCGACAGCCGCCAATGATTCGCTTCCGGCAAAGCGGCCGACTACAATAATGTCGACCGCATTGAACATCAGCTGTAAAATACCGGAAAGCATTAACGGAATGGAGAAGGAAATCAGCTTGTCCATCAGCGTTCCGTTGCACATATCGATTTCAAAGCTTTTTGTCTGTTTCATTTTGTTTCTTCCACCCTGTGCCCCGTGTAATAAAAGCCGTGGCACTCTTCCAGTTTCACCGGTACGATCTGCCCGATCAGGTCAGCACTTCCGGGAAAATGTACAATCGTGTTATTGGACAGCCTTCCGGTGACGAGAGAAGCATCCTGTTCGTTTACTTCTTCCACAAGGGCAGTAAGGGTCTGGCCCTGCAGGCGTGCGACCTGTTTGCGTGCAGTTTCCTGAACTGCCTCCAGCACACGGTCAAAGCCCGCGTGAACCTCTTCTTCCGGAACCTGATCCATCGCCGCTGCGGGGGTTCCGGTCCGGACAGAATAGATAAAGGTAAACGCGTTGTCAAAACCAACCTTCCGGATCACGTCGATGGTATCGTCCACGTCCTCTGCTGTTTCTCCCGGGAAGCCGACCATGATATCCGTCGTCAGCGAAATATCTGGGATTTCGCGGCGGATTTTGGCTGCAAGCTCCAGATACTGTTCTTTCGTATAACGGCGGTTCATTGCCTTTAAAATCTTCGTAGAGCCGGACTGCAGCGGAAGGTGCAGATGTCTGCAGATCTTATCCGAGTTTTTCATGACCTCGATCAGCTCGTCGGAAAGATCCTTCGGATGGGATGTCATGAACCGGATGCGCTTGATTTTATCGATTTTTTCTACTTCCTGCAAAAGCTGTGCGAAGGAAATTTCATCTTCCAGGTTTTTACCGTAGGAGTTGACGTTCTGACCAAGCAGCATAATTTCCACAACGCCGTCGTCTGCGAGCTTTTCGATCTCCTGCAAAATTTCCTTCGGGCGTCTGCTCTTTTCGCGTCCGCGGACATACGGAACAATACAGTAGGTGCAGAAATTGTTGCAGCCGAACATGATATTGATGCCGGATTTAAACGGATATTTGCGCTCTACCGGGAGGTCTTCCACGATCTGATCGGAATCCTTCCAGATGTCGATGACCATGCCGCTGCTTTCAAACATGCGGCATAACAGCTCTGCAAATTTGAAAATATTGTGCGTGCCGAATATCAAGTCAATGAACCGATAGCTTTTCTGCAGTTTATCAATCACGTTCTGCTCCTGCATCATACAGCCGCACAACGCGATCTTTTTGTGGGGATTTTTGCGCTTCATACTGTTGCAGAAGCCAAGCCTGCCGTATACGCGCTGGTTTGCATTATCGCGCACGGTGCAGGTATTGTAGATGACAAAGTCTGCCTCCTCACTGTCGCTTAAGGTGTAGCCGACCTGTTCCAGAATGCCGGAAAGCTTTTCGGAGTCGCGGGCATTCATCTGGCAGCCAAAGGTCACGACGTCGGCGGTCAGGGGATGTCCTGCAAGTTCCTCCTGCTCCTTTACATACTGTCTGCATTTGGCGATAAAATAATACTGACGCTCCGGTTCCGATACAGGGGGCTCCTGGGTCAGATCGATGCTGTTAAAGTCAATGTTTTCGTACATCATAAGGGAAGTTGTGTTTCCTTTCCGTTCTTTATATTGTGGTAATCTCACTCTGCGTACAGTGCAGCGATATTTTTCAAAATTTCCACGCAGCTCTCAAGGGATTCCACGCAGGCGTACTCATAGCGTCCGTGATAGTTTAAGCCGCCGGTGCACAGGTTCGGGCAGGGAAGTCCCATAAAGGACAGGCGCGCGCCGTCTGTTCCGCCGCGGATCGGTACGATGGTGGGTGTTACGCCTGCTTCTTCCATCGCGCGCACCGCATTGTCGATCAAATGTGCGTTTTCCGGCAGAATCTTTTCCTTCATGTTATAATAGCTGTCCTTTAAATCCACCGTAAAGAGTTTTTTACCGTATTTCGCATTTAAAAAGTCCGCGCACTGTAAAAAGAAGCGCTTCTTCTGCTCGAATTTTTCCATGTTGTGGTCACGGATAATATAGTCGACTACAACGTGATCAACGCTTCCTGTGATGGAATCCGGATGGTAGAAACCTTCATAGCCATCTGTTGCAGACGGGTTTTCGTGTACCGGCAGAAGGTTTTGAAACTCCTGTGCCAGCAAAATCGCGTTGAGCATTTTATTTTTTGCGCTGCCGGGATGGACGCTGTGTCCGTCGATGATGAGCTTTGCACCGGCTGCGTTGAAGTTCTCGTATTCCAGCTCGCCCAAATCGCCGCCGTCCACGGTATAGGCATAGTCTGCGCCAAAGCCCTCTACGTCGAAGAAGTCTACGCCGCAGCCGACTTCTTCATCCGGGGTAAAGCCGATGCGAATTTTGCCGTGTACGAGGTTTTTGTTGGATAAAAGCTCCTGTGCCATCGTCATAATCTCCGCAACGCCTGCCTTATCATCTGCACCCAGCAGAGTGTTGCCGTCGGTTACGATTAAATGCTTTCCGACAAAATGAGCAAGCTCCGGATTTTCCTTTTCGGTCAGGACGATATTTTTTTCAGCGTTTAAGACAATATCCCTGCCTTCATAGGCAACGACTCTCGGATTGACATTTTCGCCGGAAACCGCCGGAGACGTATCCATATGGGAAATAAAGCCGATGACAGGCGCTGTTTTTCCTTCCGGAAGATTGGAGGGAATCGTCGCGTACACATAGCAGTGTGCTTTGTCATATACGACATCCTGCGCGCCCATATCGTTGAGCTCCTGTGCCAGAAGGGAGGCGAGGTTTCTCTGCTTGTCTGTGCTCGGGGCGGTCGTTGCGCCATCCTGGGACTGCGTGTCAATTTTTACATAACGAAGAAATTTATCCAATACGGTACTCATAATTGATTCCTTTCCGGCTGCAGCATTTTGTTCATAAAAGCAGCCTGCCGTTTATGCGGCAATGTATTTTGGTGTAACGACATTTCCGGATACCGCAAACGGGTCTTCCAGATATTATCCGACGTTATACGCTGCTTAGCTACGAGTCTGTCCATTTCCGCGAATTGTGTATTTGTAGCTGGTCAGCTCCTTTAAGCCCATCGGACCTCTCGCATGGAGCATCTGGGTGCTGATGCCGATCTCTGCGCCAAAGCCAAACTCAAAGCCGTCCGTAAATCGGGTCGATGCGTTGACATAGACGCAGGCGGCGTCCACCTGATCCAGAAATGTCCGGGCATGCGCTTCGTTGTTCGTGATGATTGCTTCGGAATGTCCGGTGTTGTAGCGGTTGATATGCCCGATTGCTTCTTCCAGGCTGCTGACCGTCTTTACAGACAGCTTGAGCGCCAGATATTCTGTTCCGTAGTCGGCTTCTGTTGCAGGCACGCAGCCGTCGATCTCTAAAAACGCGCGGTCATCCGCATGGATTTCGACGTCCTTTTCCCGCAGCGCCTGATAGAGCTTTGGCAGGAAGCTATCGCAGATCGACTCGTGGATGACAAGGGATTCGCAGGCATTGCAGACGCCGACGCGCTGTGTTTTGGCATTTAAAATAATACGGATCGCCATATCGAAGTCCGCGTCCGCATCGACATAAATGTGACAGTTGCCAGTCCCGGTTTCGATGACCGGGACAGTGCTGTTTTCCACGACCATTTTGATCAGTCCTGCCCCGCCGCGCGGAATTAAGATATCAATAAATTCGTTTAACCGCATCATCTCCTGCGTCACTGCCCGGTCAGTCGATGGGATCAGCTGCACTGCTGTCTCCGGGATGTTACACTGTGCCAGCGCGCGGTGCAGGCTTTTTTCGATTGCGAGATTGGAGAAAATTGCATCGCTGCCGCCTTTCAAAATTACGGCATTTCCGGCTTTAAAACACAGACCGAACGCATCTGCCGTCACGTTGGGACGGGATTCGTAGATGATTCCGATGACGCCGAGGGGAACACGGCGTTTGCTGATGACAAGACCGTTTGGACGGGTGAAGGTATCCAGAATCTCTCCGACCGGATCGGGAAGCGCAGCGACCTGGCGCAGCCCTTCTGCCATGTCAGAAATCCGTTTCTGCGTCAGGGAGAGCCGGTCAAGCAACCCTTTCGGCATGCTGCGGCTGCGTCCGGCTTCCAGATCCTTTGCATTTTCTGCAAGAATGTCTGCTGCGTCCGCTTCCAGACATTCTGCCGCTGTAAACAGCGCCTTATTCTTGGTATTCGTATCAAGCCCGGCAAGGATGTAGCGGGCTGCTTTTGCCTGTTTTCCGATTTCTTTCAGATCAGCCATCTATAAGGTTCCCTCCTTTATCGTCGTTCTGTAACAATCAAATCCATGTTGATATCATGCGGTTTTTGCCCATCCAGTATCTCGAACAGCTGGCAGGAAAAGCAGAGCCCGACAAGATAAGGTCTGTCGGCAGCAGGAATTTTACCAAGATAGCGGTCATAAAAGCCCTTTCCGTAGCCAATGCGTGCGCCGGATCGATCAAAGGCAAGTCCGGGAGCGGTCAAAAGCGTCGGAATCGAAGCATCCGGCAAAAAGCGCTTTGTCTGTCCGGGCGGCTCCCAAATATGCTGGTAGCCGGGCGCAAGCTCTGCTCTGTCTGTAATTCGGAAAAACTCCATCTGATCGCCCAGAACCTTAGGAAGAAAAACTTCCTTTCCTGCTGCCAGCGCAGCATCCATGAGAAGTCCGGTCGATACCTCTGATCCATAGGAGGCATACAAAAGTACCTGTTTTGCCTGCTTCCAGACAGCCGTTGCCATCAGATTTTCTGCGATTTCCCTGCTTTTTTGGAAACGGCTCTCTTCCGAAAGCTGTTCCCTGTTCTGTTTTCCGAGTGCTCTGTTACTGCGCGTTTTTTGATCCATAGCGTTCGCCAAGGTTTTCGATCGAACCGTCCTCATCCTGGATGTTGATGTTATTTAACTGATTCCGCAGATTCTGGCGGACGTTGTCAATATATTCCTTCCGGAGCAACGCCTGTTCAGATTTTTCTGCTTCGGTCAGACCTTCCGATGATTTTGATTTTTTATAAAGCTCGTTGATCCGGGCAATTTTCTGTTCCAGTGTCATGTTTTCCTCTCATTTCTGCGCACGTCTTTTACGCATATCGAGTTTGTGTCAAGTGCGCGCAGACACAATGCTCTGGCTTCTGTTTGCTCAGCCACGCTCACGGCAGCTGTGCAGGTTCTCTACGAAATCCGGCAGATCGAAGGCATCCTGCTTTTCTGCCAGAAACAGCGTTCCATAATTCTCCCCGTCGATGATCCGGTGGATAATCCGGACATCCTTGCTGTTCGCAATCACCATATCAGCTCCGCTTGCGGTTGCGATGGTGGCAGCAGTCAGCTTGGTTGACATGCCGCCGGTTCCAACGCCGCTGCCGGTGGTGGATTTGCCCATCCGCAGGAAGGATTCGTCCAAATGCTCGACCGTTTCAATAAATTCTGCATCCGGATTTGCCCGCGGATCATCGGTATAAAGTCCATCGATATCCGATAAAAGAATCAGCAGGTCTGCGCCGATCATTGAAGCGACGATGGCGGAAAGCGTGTCGTTATCGCCAATCTCGATTTCGTGCGTTGCGACGGTGTCGTTTTCATTGACGATGGGAATGACGCCCATCCGAAACAGCTCTTCAAAGGTGTTCTGCGCATTGATGCGGTTGGTATCGTTGGAAATTGTCTGACGCGTCATCAGAATCTGCGCCGTCACCTGATTATATTCTGCAAAAATTTTCTGATAGGTCATCATCAGGCGTGCCTGACCGACCGCCGCACATGCCTGCTTGACTGCGATCGGATGCTCCTGCAGCTGCTCCGGCGTCAGATGCACCGCCTTTTTGCCCTGGGCGATAGCGCCGGACGAAACGAGCACAACGTCCTTTCCCTGATTTTTCAGATTGCACAGCTCCCGCACCAGAACCTCCAGGCGGATATAATCCATATCGCCGGTTTCGGTATGCTGCAGGGAAGAGGAACCGATTTTAATGACAACTCTCTGTTTCTTTTTCAGCAGGTTTCGTCTGGTATCCATGTCTGTATCTCCTCTTTTGGTCATTTGCCGATTTCGGAAAATGGAGCGTAACAGGAAGCGATTGCTTCGGCAACCCGCACGCCGTCCATCGCCGCAGAAGTAATGCCGCCTGCATAGCCTGCACCCTCTCCGCAGGGATAGATCCCCCGGATATTTGCCTGCAGTGTGTCATCGCGGACAATCCGCACCGGTGAGGATGTCCGGCTTTCGATGCCGGAAACGACTGCATTTGCATCGTCAAAACCGGGAATCCTATGCCCGAACTGCTCCATTCCTTCGATAAACGCTTCTGACAGGCTGTCCGGCAGCACGCTTTTTACGTCTGCAAACGTCCACTGTCCCTTGATTGCAGGGACAAATTCCGTCGGGATATGTCCGGTCGTTGCGGTATCCGAAAAATCTCCGTAACGCTCTACCGGGATTTTCCCACATCCGGCAGAAAATGCCTTTTCTTCCAGCCTGCGCTGAAATCCGATGCCGGCGAGCGGTTCGTCCGAACCGTAATCTGCAGGCGTAACGGAAACAATGATTGCACTGTTTGCATTTGCACCGTTTCTGCCGCTGTAGCTCATGCCGTTTACCGCAATGCGTCCCGGCTCGCTGCTGGCGTTGACCACATAACCGCCAGGACACATGCAGAACGAATAAACGCCTCTGCCGCCGGAAGTCCTTGCCGTCACCTTATATGGAGCAGCGCCTAACGAATCCGGATGTAGTGTTCCATATTGGGACTGGTTGATCAGTTCCTGTGGGTGCTCTACGCGCAGTCCAACTGCAAAGGCTTTGGCTTCCATATGAAGTCCGCTTTCATACAGTTTAAAAAACGTATCCCGCGCGCTGTGTCCGATCGCAAGCACGGCGGTCTCGGTGTCGATCACAGAGCCATCCGAAAGGATAACGCCGGTCAGCGCTCCATTTTCAGTACGGAAGGTTTCTACGCGGCTTTCAAAACGGACTTCTCCGCCGAGCTGTATGATTTTTTCCCGCATCTGTTTTACGACATTGGACAGAACATCTGTTCCGATATGCGGCTTTGCTTCGTAGAGAATTTCCGGCTGCGCGCCGTTTTCTACAAAAATCGAAAGGACATGTCTGCCGCGTCCGTCTTTATCCTTGATCAGAGTGTTCAATTTGCCGTCTGAAAACGTGCCTGCGCCGCCCTCTCCAAACGAAACGTTGGATTCCGGGTTTAAGGGTCCGCCGTTCCAGAAGGCTTCGACATCTTTTTTGCGCGCTTCCACGTCCTTTCCTCGTTCCAGCAGAATCGGACGATAGCCGTTTTGTGCGAGCATGTAGCAGCAAAACAGACCTGCAGGACCGCTTCCGATAATCACGGGGCGTCTGCGCAGCGCCTTCGTCCCCGGCTTCGGAAATTGATACGGTCGCTCTGTCACGATGGAAACGTCCTTATTTTTGCTGCGGGACACACAGTTTTGCTCGGAAATGCCGTTTAATGTGATGTCCACGACGTAAATCAAGAAAATGTCCGGCTTTTTGCGGGCGTCGATCGACTGCCTGCGGATCTGCAGGCTGGCAATCTGTTCGGATTTTATATGTAACGCCTTTGCCGCCTTGTGGTACAGTTCCGTTTTGGAATGTCCGGCAGGGAGCTTCAGCTGGGAAATTCGAATCATAGGGTTCTCCATATTGATGAAAGTTGTATCTGGCTATTTGGTGACTGCGTTAGCCACGCCGCGTTTTTGCCAGCTCTACGGTAGTTTCATTCCTCGCGCGCAGCCGCCGTTCCCGCGATCTGTCCGCTCGTCCATGCCCACTGGAGGTTGTAACCGCCGCAGCGACCGTCCACATCGAGCAGCTCGCCGCACAGATACAGACCGGGAAAACGCTTTGCTTCCAGGTCGTCTGTTACCTCCTGCAAGGAGATTCCGCCGGTGCAGACCTGCGCGTTTTGCGCCGGATTTGTGCCAATTACGACAGTTTTTAAAGCGCGCATATTCTGCAGCATCGAAAATACCGCGTTTTTGTTGGCAGCTGTTACGATGTCCTGCGCTTTTAGGGGGCTGCGTTCAATAAACAGCTGTGCAAGCTTCGACGGCAAAATGCCCTGTGCCAGAAACCTCACATGCTTGCCGCAGCACGCCTGATACTGTCTGCAGCAAAATTCGTTCCATTTGGAAAGCGGAACTGCCGGGAAGAAATCAATGCTGGCGCTGATCTTTTTGTTCGTTTGCAGCGCTTCCGACACGGCTGCGGAAAGCTGAAAGACCGGAATCCCGGAAATGCCGTAATCAGTCAGCTGCAGTTCTCCGGATTCACAAAGCTTTTTTCTGCCGGGAATCTCTACAGTAATTGCAGCCGGGCAGCGCACGCCTGCGATGGATTTGTAAAATTTTTCTTCACAGCGCAATGCAGTCAACGCCGGAAGGTAAGGATACTGTTTGAATGCAAACGCTGCAGTCAGGCTGCCTGTACCGAGCGCTTCTTTGGGAGGTATTCCCGCCGCTGTCCCGCAGGATATAATCAGCCGGTCGAAATGATACTGTCCCTGATCGGTGAACACCTGCCAGCCGCTCTTTTGCATGCAGAGCTTCTGAATCCTACAGTCACAGACGATGCGAACTTTTTTTCGTTCCAGCTCTTCCCGGAAAAAATCAAGGACGGTAGATGCCTGTCCGCTATAGGGATACAAGTAGCCGTTTTTCTCCGTCAGATAAAGACCTCGTTCCTCAAAAAAGCGGATCGTATCGGATGTCTGGAAACGCGCAAAGAACTCCGGCAGCCGGTACGGGTCGTGGCTTCGGTAATCCCGCTTCGGAGAAAAATCAGTATTGCCGAGGTTGCACTTTCCGTTTCCGGTCGCCAGTATCTTACGGCCAATCCGGTCACGACGTTCCAGTATGGTAATTTCCGTATCTTTTATTGAAGTATTCGCAGCTGCAATCGCCGCCATCATGCCGGATGCGCCTCCGCCGATAATGCCGATCTGCCTCATAACCGATTTCAAATCCTCCCTACAGCCGTTTGGAAAACGGCAAAACTGTAATTATCATACTACGTCTCGGTTTGAGACACAAGGAATTTTTCCAGCTCTGCTTTGGAAACGCCGTGCCAGCCGTTCAAAATCTGCCGTCTGACCCCGCTTGGCAGGGTTCTTGCGTCAATCGCGGTCTGCAAATATAAAACCCGGCTGTCCTCTTCGTATACGATGACCCGATTCTCTTCAATCTGTAAAAAGAAGGTTTCTGCCTGCTGTAGTTTTCGGTATGTTTTGGAAACAACAATCTGCTGTGGGGAAAAAGAAACCAGCTCCATCCGGAGAAGCCCCTGCTGCAGCTCGGTAAGGGGCGGAGCGTCCTGATAGTGCCGGATTTCATCCTCCACCTCTTTTCTGCTGCACCCAATCAGCCGAAGCGGCAGGGATTTGATCTCTTCTGTCTGCCTTCGGGACACCTGATCGGTATTTTTTACCACAAGCTTCGTATCTGCGCGCAACCGATCCGGTACGCTGACCGCCTGGGTTGCAGACTGCATCTGAAAAAACGGGATTTCGTTCTGGCTGATAATCGTCTGCCTTCCGGGATAAAACCACTGCTCGATCTTATAATGTCCATAAAATCCCACCGCAAAAAGCAGACAGGAATAGAGAAAAAAGCTGATTCTTTTTAAACGGCGCATATTTTGACCTCTTAAAAAGTATCAGCTCTTTTCGGTTATTTTATGCAGTGACCATCACAGCAGCCGCATCGTACTGGCAAGCTCGATCAGCACATCTCCCGCTGCAAAGCAACTCAGTTCGCGTCTGGTCGCACCCTTTAAAACGACGGTAGACACAAAATAGACGAGCAGTCCGACAACCGCCGAAACGAGCATCCGAACCGGGCTGGCAGCATTTTTCAAAATCACCTGGCTGCACAGCAGGCAGACAAGCGCCATCAGAATGCCTGCCAAAAGAGGTGCCAAAAAAACACGGAGCCAGCTGACTGCTATTTTTAATTGCTGGCGCACCATGCCCAGCAGAATCAGACACAAAACAAATGCAGACAGCGCATCGGAATAAGCGCCCGCATACAGGTCGAGTTTCAGCGCGGAACTCATCACGGAAAAGCTGACCAGCCGAACCAGGACGGAAACCAGCACTGCGATCCAGATGCTATAGTAAAGCTCTGCAGCAAACAAAACGCTGCCAAGCATAAAGGCGAGGCCATAAAAGATCACCGTGATCGCCAGAACTTTTAAAATACTGTACAGACCGTTTAACTCTCCTTTGGAAAACAGCATCTGCAGCATCGGCTGTGCCGTCGTTAAAAATAAAACGGCGCAGGGAATCGTATAGAGAGCAGTGCAGCGAAAGGCGACCATGCATTTTTCGCGGCTTTTACGCAGGCTGCGGCGTTTTAAGACGAGCTGGAACTGCGGCAGCAGGGAAGCCGCCAGGGCAAATGCGCCGAGCAGCGCAAGCGTCATCAAAAGACGATATTTTCCAAGATACGCACCCCACGTTGAAACAGAGCCGTTCTTTAAATAGATACTGGACTGCCCGATCCGCCCGATACCGGCAAGCACCGCCGGAACACAGATCACAAGCCCATTCCGGAGCAAGGCAAAGGTGATGCTGCGATCTGCTGCAGGATTTGTGCTGCTTCCGTATTCTGCCTGGTGCAGCTCATGGGAAGCCTTTATCCAGGAGATCCCGCAGCCTGCCGTACACAAAAGACTGACGCATAAAACGGAAAACGCTGCGCCGAACGCACCATATGCCGCCTGATAGGACGTATTTTGCAAAAGTGCGCCGACCTTCTGACCGTATGCGTCGAGCGGCGCTGCAATCAGGGGCGCTGCGAAAAATAAAAGTACTCCGAATGCGAGTATCCATCTGCCCGCTGTTTCCCGCCTGCCAAAGGCATCCAGAATGCCGAGCAGCATCCAGAACAGCGTCAGGATAACGAGCGCACATAATAACGCCAAAAACGCCATTTTTGCAAAGGGCAGCGCATAAAATGAGCCGAACAGCACATCTTTTAAGGCAGCGCCCAAAAGTGCCAGAACGACGGATACAAAAAATGCCGTCAAAAGAGCCTGTCCCGCAATTTTTTTTGCGCCTGCGATTCCGTAGCGTTCGATTCTTGTACGGATCAGGTTGGAAACCGCCCGGTTCGTTCCGATCCCGAATAGGGAAAACAGGATAAAACAGCCCTCCAGGGCCCCAAAAAAGTCTGC
>ENA-UOJI01000885-UOJI01000885.1-human-gut-metagenome-genome-assembly--contig:-P79-NODE-885-length-21003-cov-9.713767_pt1 | contig 21003 bp, 11 predicted proteins | sample MGYA00242346_ERZ723893 | MGnify/ENA metagenome assembly ERZ723893 | reverse complement strand
GGCGGAAAATCCCTCGCCGTTGGTCATATTTCCGGTTTTCAGATAGACCCTAAGAGAGAGGAGAAGGAATTTTCTTGATTTTCGGCAAGCATATCAACGTCTATTACCGCAAGTACGCGCTGGCTCTGCTAACGGGGCTGCTGGCGTTGTTTACCGTGGACTACTTGCAGCTGAAGGTGCCTGAAATTTATCAGTTGGTCATCAATGGACTGAATCAAGGATACATTGTGGAAAACGGCGTACAGGTGCCCTTTGATATGGCGTTCCTGCTGGACAGGATCTGCATGCCCATGGTCGGCATCATCCTTGCCATCGTCTTCGGCCGTTTCCTGTGGCGGGTAACGATCTTCGGCGCGGCTACTAAGGTGGAGACGGACCTGCGGGATAAGATGTTCCGCCACGCAGAAGACCTGAGCCGGGAGTATTATCAGGTGAACAAGGTGGGCAATCTGATGAGCCTGTTCACCAACGATCTGGACACTGTTCAGGAGTGCTACGGCTGGGGCTTCATGCAGTTCTTTGACCCCATCATTCTGTGTTCTCTGGCCATTACCAGAATGTGGCGCATGGATCACCTGCTCACCGTCCTGTCCCTGATCCCCATGGGGCTGCTGTTCGCCAGCGCCGCGGTGGTGGGCAAGAACATGACCCGGAAGTGGGACTACCGGCAGAAGTGCTTCTCCGATCTGTCCGACTTCGCTCAGGAGAGCTTTTCCGGAATTGCCGTCATCAAGGCCTTTGTGAAGGAGGCCAAGGAGCTGATGGCCTTTGAAAAGCTGAACCGGGACAGCGAGGATTCCAATATCGCTTTTACAAAAACCTCCGTACTGATGCGGATTCTGGTGACCACCTTCGTGGAGAGCGTCATCTGCGTGATTCTGGGCTACGGCGGCTATCTGGTCTACAAGGGTCAGTTCAACGCCGGTCAGCTTATGGAGTTCATCGGCTATTTCAACGCCGTGGTCTGGCCCATTATGGCTGTGGCCGATCTGATCGACATGACCTCCCGGGGCAAGGCATCCCTGAAGCGGATCAGTGAGCTGCTGGACGCGCCCAAAAACGTTTTTGACCGCCCCGGCGTTCAGGAGCTGACGGACCCCAGGGGCGAGATCGAATTCCGCGACCTCAGCTTTACCTACCCCGACGGGGATATCCCCGCGTTGGAGCATGTGTCTTTTACCATCCGCCCCGGCGAGAGCATCGGTCTGGTGGGCAAGACCGGCTCCGGCAAGACCACTCTGGTAGACCTGATCCTGCGCACTTACAATGTAAACGACGGGCAGCTGTTCCTTGACGGCAGGGATGTGAACGACCTCTCCATCCGCTCCGTCCGTGACGCCTGCGCCTATGTGCCTCAGGACAACTTCCTGTTCTCGGACACCATTGAGAACAACATCGCCTTCGGCAAGTCCGAAACCGTCTCTGAGGAGATCCGCCGGGCGGCCAAGCTGGCGGATATTGACGGCAATATCTCCGAATTCCAGATGGGCTATCAAACCGTGCTGGGCGAACGGGGCGTTACCGTCTCCGGCGGCCAGAAGCAGCGTATCTCCATCGCCCGGGCGCTGATGAAGGACGCGCCCATTCTGATTCTGGATGATTCCGTGTCCGCCGTGGATACCAAAACGGAAAAGGCCATTCTGGACAACCTGCGCACCACCCGGGCGGGCAAGACCACCATTCTCATTGCCCACCGTATTTCCACCATCGAGCAGATGGACAAGGTGCTGTTCATTGAGGACGGCCGTCTTGCGGGCTTTGACACCCATGACAAGCTGTACACGGAAAACCCCGCCTACCGCAAAATGGTGGATCTGCAGCGGCTGGAGGAAGAAGGAGGTGCGGTCAATGCGTGAGTATCTTCCCCTTCTGATCGTCTGCGCCGTCATCGGTGTGTTTACGATCCTGTTCCTTGCGGCCTATGCTGTGCTGAAGCGAAAAACCAAAGCGGAGACCAGCGAACGGCATATGTCCGACAGCGAGATCATCAAAAGACTGCTGGGCTATGCCAGACCCTATAAAAAGGATTTCGTTCTGGTGTTCCTCATTATGCTGGTGTCCATCGCCTATGATGTGGTGTCCCCCCTGCTGGTGGCAGACATTCAGGGTACCATCAAGCAGAGCTTTGAGCTGTCCCGGCTCTATTCGCTGGTTGCCGTGTACGCGGGCATTCTGGCGGTGTCCATGGTCTGCACCTATTTTCAGGCCATGATCCTGCAGAAGACCGGCCAGAAAATTCTGTCCCAGATCCGTCTGGACACCTTCACCCACATTGAGCAGCTGTCCCACGCCCAGCTGAACCAGATCCCCGTGGGCAAGCTGGTGACGAGAGTCACCAACGACCCCAACTCCATCAGCTACCTGTTCACCAACATTCTGGTGACGCTGGCGAAGAACTCTCTGGTGATCATCGGTGTGCTGGCGGCCATGCTGATCCTGAACTACGCCCTGACGCTGATGGTGCTGTGCTTTGTGCCGTTCCTGGTGATTTTTACCATCATCTTCCAGAAGTTCTCCCGCCATGTCCACCGCACGGTCAACAACGCCCGGACGGATGTGAACACCTACCTGTCCGAAAACCTATCCGGTATGAAGGTCACCCAGATATTCAACCAAGAGCAACGGAAAATGGACGAATTTCTGGCTCGCAGCAAGCGCCTTGAGAAGACCAAGATGAACCGGATGTTCGTCTTCGGCATCTTCCGGCCCATGGTATACATGCTGTTCGTCACATCCAACCTGTTCCTCTTCTATATCGGCTGCAAGGGTTATATCAAGGACACGACCTTTCTGGGGCAAACCATTACCAGCGAGACGGTGGTCGCTTTCTATATGTATATCTCCCGGTTCTTCAACCCCATTCAGGCGCTGGCCGAGCAGTTTGATATGCTGGAGCAGTCCTTCGCCGCGGCGGAGAAGATATTCACCATTCTGGATATGGTTCCCGAGGTGGTGGACGAGCCGGACGCCATCGAGCTGAAGGAAATGAAGGGCGAGATCGAGTTCAGGGACGTGTGGTTTGCCTATAATCCCGGCGAGTGGGTGCTGAAGGGCGTTTCCTTCCATGTGTATCCCAAGCAGACCGTGGCCTTTGTTGGGGCTACCGGTTCCGGAAAGTCCACCATCCTGAGCCTGATCTGTCGGAACTATGATATCCAGAAGGGGCAAATTCTGATCGATGGCATTGATATCCGGCACATTAAGATCGCCTCTCTGCGCAGCCACTTCGGCCAGATGCTCCAGGATGTGTTCCTGTTCGCGGGGGACATCCGCAGCAACATCGTCCTGCGCTCCGACAACGTGACGGATGAAGACGTCTGGCAGGCCTGCCGGTATGTCAACGCCGACGGCTTCGTCAGGAAGCTGGATGGCGGTCTGGACGAGGCCGTCCGGGAGCAGGGCAACAACTTCTCCGCAGGTCAGCGGCAGCTGCTGAGCTTCGCCCGGACCATTCTGCACAAGCCCTCCGTCATGATCCTGGACGAAGCCACCGCCAACATCGACACGGAGACGGAGGTACTCATTCAGGACTCTCTGGAGAAGATGAAGAACATCGGCACCATGCTGATCGTAGCCCACCGCCTGAGCACCATCCAGCATGCGGACAACATTATCCTGCTGTCCCACGGCGAGATCATGGAGCAGGGCACCCATCAGGAGCTTCTCCACCTGAAGGGGCGCTACTACCAGCTCTATACCCTCCAGTTCCGCAAGCAGCAGCTTCAGGAGAGCTGACGGGCAAATCGGATAAAAAGACATAAGCCCGGGCACGAGCGATACGACCGCTCTGTGTCCGGGCTTGCATTTTGGAAGAAGGCGCTGCCTCAATACGTCAATGTTCGCGGTCTGTGTCCGTCAATTCAGCCGTCAGGCGATGCTTTCCTGATTAAAATCAAGATTTTAATCAGGAAATAGTATCAGGTTTCCGGAAACAGCGCTTTCTGTTATCCTTACCATTCGCTCTGCGGGTAACAGTCCGGAAGCAGCACATCTCCGGTATGACCTGCCCACAGGCGCTTGACAGCGGTATCAGCCGCAGGCTACTTCCTGATTCAATGGCAGTTCCAGCAGTTCAGGGTGTGTGAGCAGATGCTGTATGATCTTGAGCGAACGGGCAAAGTAGAAGCCGTCCGCAATGCGTTCGTCCAGTGTGAAACCGATATCCACCACATCCCGCACCTCGCGGCTGCCGTCCCCGGCGATCTTCTCACTCTTGCGGATGGTGCCGATGGCCGCCATAATGGAGCTTGAGCCGTAATTGTTGAGATGATGGTAGACGCTCGGGCATTTGATGCTGCCAAGATTGGTGAGGAAGACGGTGGCAAAGTTCGGGTCATCCTGCCGCAGGAAGTCGGGCACCTTGCCAAAGAAGTCCAGTGTCTTGATGATCCAGATGACAAATGCCAGAACCGGACGCGGCAGCTTTTTGAGCACGTCCATCGCGCCATTCACACCGTCGTTCTTTTCCGTGCGGGCCTTGTGAACCTTGCCGACGACCCGGTGCGTCACCTCGGTGAGCGTCCAGTCTTCCGGCGCGGAGATGACCACGAGGGACTCCTCGCTGTGATCCTCGAAGCGTTTCTTGGCTACGAAGCCAAGGGTAATTTCGTCGCGCTGGTAAAAACGCCGGCCGGAGATGAAGCTGTTGAGCTGCGGGCGAAGATATATCGTTTTTGCGACAGCCATAAGAATGCAGTGAAAAAGCGTGGCACGGTATTCTTCCTCGCCCTCGTTCTTCCGTGCGATGTAGCGAAGCGCCTCTGTTACGTCGAATTCCATATTGACGTAGACCTCGGCATCCGTGCGGTGGTTCATCAGATGCGGCAGAATGACATGGAGCGAATCCATATCGCGGATCCAGCGGGCGTCTTTCCGGTCGCCCCAGCGTTTCTTTGCCGTGTTGCTCATAGTGTGTCCTCTTTTCTTTCTTTTTTCGGGCCGAAGCCCTTGAAGATGTCCTGCGCACCCTCATACGCGGAAATCTTCGGATAACCTATGCAATCATTACTTCCTTAAGTAATGGAAAGCCCCATGCCGGTTTTGCATCTTAGTTCCCGCCTTTCGGGCGGTGCGCTTTTTCAACCTCTTCCTTCAGCGCGGCAGCAGATTTTGTTCCATAATCCCCCTTCTCTGAAAAGTTCCGAAATTATAATCCATGATACTACGATTTTGGAAAGGATGCAAGAGGTTTCCTCGCGCATTCCGGAAAATGGAAAATGCGGTATATGGAGAGCAGGTGCCGATAAAAACACATGGCCTTTCCTTTTCTCGAAAAAATGGTATCATAGATGTGACTTTCCTGACAGAAAACCCTACTACTAAGGTGAGGAACAAAAGAAAGGAAGCGACCTAAAGTGGAAGATGCGGAAATCGTGGAATTGTTCTGGGCACGAAACGAGGATGCCATAAAAGAAACGGATGCCGTTTATGGCAGGAGACTGAACGCTTTGGCGAAAAACATCTTACAGAGCCGTGAAGACGCGGAGGAAAGCGTGAATGATACGTACATGGAGACATGGAAGGCGATTCCTCCCCAGCGGCCCAGATATTTCTTCGCTTTTCTTGCTGCCATCTGCCGCCATCTGTCCCTGACGAGACTGGACTGGAACATGGCGGCAAAGCGAAAGGCGGAGGTCGTCTCGCTGACGGAAGATATGGAGCAGTGCATTCCGGACGCCAGTCACGAGCGTACCATGCGGGGAAAAGAGCTGGGGCGTATTCTGGATGCGTTTCTGGAAAGCCTTCCTAAGGACAGCCGGGTGATTTTTCTGCGGCGGTATTGGTATGTGGATACCATCGCGGAAATTGCCCGGCAATACGGCATGACGGAAAGCAAGGTAAAAATGCAGCTCAGTAGAACCAAAGAAAAGCTGCGCATCTATCTGGAAAAGGAGGGAATCCGCGTATGAACGGCAAAGAATTGCTGCTTGGATTGTCTTATATCAGCCCAAAGTACATCGAGGAAGCGAAAAATTACAGTGCCAGTCAGAAGCGCATTCGTTTTCGCAAACCCCTGCTGATCGCCGCCGTGATTGCCCTGACGCTGCTGCTGGTGGGGTGCGCGGTGGCGGCCTATGCCCGGATTCACATGAAGCTCGTGCAGCACAATGTGCCAACGACTGTTCAAACGGATGAAGATGTGCCGGACACAACGCCTGCCAGAAGTGTGATCGCAAGCTGCTATCCCCAGCAGCTGCCGGAGGGCTACCGTCTGGCAGAGGGTTCGCCCCTGAATCACACCACCCGGAATCTTTGCTACCGCAATGACGCGGGGGAGATGATCTCCTTCACCATTTCCACCAGCCAGGCCATTGAAGGTGTGCTGGCACCGCCGAGGGAGGAAACCAGCTTCACGGTGTCCGGCTGGGATGCCGTTTTGCAGACTTCAGAAAAGGGCGCGCAGACACTGTCGTGGCACAACGAGGCCGATGGCTACTATGCCGGCCTGTTTACGCAGGATATGGCAGTCGATTTGAAGGCTGTGGCGGAAAGCGTGGATTTTGGCGAAGAACTGCCCATGTCCTTCCTGTGCAGACAGGGGGAAATCTGGAATATATGGTATCCCCGGCAGATTCCAGAGGGCTACGCCTGTACGGATGTAGCGCCCTGCGGCAATGGCGGACAGGAGATCCGCTACACCTGTGATGCAAGCGGCAGCGTGATTTCCTATCATGTGTCCCTGACCACGGATCTCAGCGCGATTTCCGACCCGCCCCGGGACTCCTGCGTCTGGGAAGAGCTGACCGTGGCGGGGCAGCCTGCCAGAATGATGACCACCAGCTCCGGTCTGCGTCTGCTGTTCTGGAAAAATGAGCAGGAGGGCTTCAACGCCATGCTCTCCGTGGAGGACGATGCCGTGGATATCCTCGCCATGGCGGAAAGCGCGGCTCCCGGCGAGCCGCTGGAAGTGACTTCCAACTATCTGGGGCCGGATTACACCATCGAGCTGGAGCAGGACGCTTCTTCTTATGTAGGCTGGGAGCCTGTGTATCCCCAGAGCGTGCCGGAGGGATATGAGATTACCTTTGTCGCTGAACCGGCCTACGGCGAGCAGTCCATCGACTACGAAAACGATGCGGGGGATACCTTGACATATACCCTCTACTTTCGCCTGAGCCAGTGGGGCAGGCAGTTTGACGGCATGGGTCAGCCGGAGCAGGTCAAAATCAATGGAAATGTGGGCTACAAAAGTCCCGGCGAGCTGGTCTGGACGGACGCGGCCAGGGGCTTTGGATTCTCCCTGCGCGCCAGCGGGGACGTCGATCTGATCGCGGTCGCCGAAAGCGTGGGCATCGGCCCGGAACTGAAGCCGACCCGCTGGGACGATATCCGGAAAGCGCTGGAACAGCTGGGGAATTATCAGATCACCGCACTGCCTGACGGCATGGTGGAGGATGGGCTGACAGGTGCGCCGCTGGAAAACGCCGACGACTGGTATTCCTACGTCCGCCGCTGGTACTTCGACCCGAAGACCAATCGGGACATTTATCTGGAATATGAAAGCTATGTTACGGACTGCACCGATATGGAAGATGTGCTTCAAATGCTTATCGGCACCGGAGGAAACCCGGTAACCGTCCAAGGCTGCACGGGAGCGGCATTACAGAATGGCGAAAGCGCCGCAGTAGTATGGCTGATCGGTACCCCTGAGAAAGGAATCTCGTTCCGGTTGTCCAGCAGCAGTTTCACCGCAGAGGCGCTTCTGCCGATTGCGGAAAGTGTGCAGCTGCAATAGCGATTCCCCAAACCGCATTCACCGGGGCTTAAGACATAGTCTCAGCATCCCCCATCCATTCCGCGGGAAGCGGAATGGATGGGGCTGTTTGTCTACGTGAGACTGCTTTTTTTCACAGCATATGCGCCGGAAAAAGTCGATGTCGGCGTTTTTTGGACCTCGTTTCTGGAAAAATTTTTCCGATTCGACGAGAAAAACAGTTGCGCTTATCCCAGCTGTATGTTATACTGGTGGTGCATATACCATCCCGGAATGGCGCTGACCACTCGTTCCCGCGGAGTACGGGAAACGCACAGAACTGAAAGGAACGGAACAGCTATGAAGAAACGACTGCTCAGCATCCTGCTCGTGTTTGTCATGGTGCTCTCCACGCTGCCCATCCCGGCCTTTGCCGAGGACGGCGGGGAAGCAGCCCCCACATGCATCTGCGAAACGGCCTGCAGGTCGGAAGACATGAACGAAGACTGCCCAGTGTGCGGCGCGGAAGGTGCGCACCTGCATGACTGCGCCAAGTACGTCGAGGGCGCGGAGAATCCGGCGGAGACCACCACTCCCACCGCCGAACCGGTGAATGTCGGGGAAAGCGAAGCCACCACTGCGCCCGTCGTTCCCGAGACTGAAAAGGACGAGACTCAGCCGGAGAGCGAAAATGATGCCGAAAGCATTGAGGGCGGCGAAGAGACTCTTCCCGAAGATGCGCCGGATACGCTCGCGTTGGACGCGGAAAATCTCATCAGCGTGCAAAGCGGCGAAACCATGTCGGACGAATTGTATGATTCGCTGTCCTATGCCACATTCACGCTGTCCGCAAGCGAGTACCAGTGCGGCGAGGCGGGGCATACCGGCTCCATAACGGATATATGCCTGAACAGCGTTGACCTGTCGGACTGGGATGCAAACCGGAAAATCAAGGTGAATTTTGATATTTCCTTCCAATGTGATACGCCGGGCTGCCCGCGCGGGAAGGAGATGAACCGGTATAACAAGACAAGAACCTTTACCGACTCGGATTCCTGCCACACGCCGGTCTCCGCCACTGCCAATTACAGGAAGGCATGCAGCAGCAATAACAATGATCTAATCGTGCTGACCCTGACCTCCAACAAGAGCATCGCCTACAAGGAATACTTTCCGAAAAAGGAAGCCACCTGCACCGAGGCGGGCTATGAATCCTACTGGATGTGCGGCAGCGATGCGGACAGCAACAAGTGCCGGAAGATATTCTCGGATGAGGACTGCACAAAGGAGCTTGCCGCGCCCATCGCGATTCCCGCGAAGGGACACTATTTCCCTGCAAGTGCCTATCACGCGGAACTGCCTGGCACCTGTACCGATATCGGTCATGTGGAATACTGGCATTGCGGCCAGTGCTACAAGTATTTTACCGATAACACCGGCACAACGGGGATCTCGAACATAATGCTCCCCAAGGATAAGGATAACCATGCCCAGGCGCCGCAATATATCGCTGACGACGTACATCATACGGCAAAATACAATTGCTGCAACACGACGCTCCCCATGGAAGCACACAGCTTTGACTATGGCGTGTGTGACGTATGCGGCTACGTAGCCACTTTCCTGGTACAGAGCGGCAGGGAGACTGCGTACTTTGGCTCGTACAACGATGCAATGGCCGCGCTAGCGCGGGAAGGCGCGACGTTTCTAATGGTGCTGAGAGACTATGACGGTACGATCGATATCAATGTAGACGGGAAACGTACCGTCCTGATCGGCGACGCCAGAACAAATGTCCGCGTGAGTGGCATCAACATAAACGGCGGAAGCGTTACCATATCGAATTACGGAACGGTTGGCTCTCTTACGAACAATGCCGTCACGATCCTCGGCAAAGGCGGCGGCAGATATGACGCGATCCGGAATAACATGGGCGACGTCGGGGCGCTTCTCGGCAGTTGCATTGTGTATAAAACAGAGGACGGCGTGTTCCTGCGTTCCAAAGATGAAGCTTGCAAGGCCGACAGCATTCAGAATGTCCGTGTCATTGGCGCTCCGATTTCGTACATCGAGATCACCGGCGCGGGCAAAGGCACCGGTGAAGAGTATGACGTCAGGTATGCCCATACGGTAAAAGCGGGAGAAACGGTGACGTTCCGATCGGATGTGTACCAGATCAGCGGTGCTACCGCCGCTGGTGCTGTCATCACATCCTGGGACTGCGGAACCATACCCGCGGAAAATGTCGATGTGCAGACATCCAATGGGGGCTGGAGATCGACGCTTACTCTGACGAACATTACACCTGGCGTATATCCTCTGGTCTGCACGGTGAATTCTGACAACAACGGCGAAATCTATTCCGTTCGCGCAACCGTCACACTCACCGTGGAGGCGGGCGAGACAGAGTATACCCTCACCTTCGACGCCAACGGCGGCACCGGCGCTCCGGCTGCCATGACCGGCGAGACAAACACCTTCGTGATTCCCGATACCATCCCGACACGGGACAATGCCCACTTCGGCGGCTGGGCGCTCACTGCCGGAGCCGACAGCCCGCAATACCAGCCCGGCGATACTGTCACCATCGACGGTGGGATGAAAATGACCCTCTACGCCTACTGGAGGACGCACGGCGACGGTAACGGCGACGGCTTCTGCGACGGCGGCGAGGAATGCCTCCACGGAAAGGACGCCGATGGCTACTGCACCGTAAGCGGCTGCACCCACAACGCGGACGGACACGACTGCTGCCCGAAGCGCGGGCCTTCGGAAACCGTCATCACGACCCTGCCAACCCTGCCCGCCGAAACGTATGTCGGCACCCAGTTTCTGGATGAAGCGCTCGAGGGCGGAGTGGCGCAGGTTAAGGGAACGGATACCGTCGTCCCCGGTAAGTTTGCATTCGAGGGAGAGTATGGCGGGAGCGTAAGTTTTGTGGGGGAAAACCGCCTGCATGTTATCTTCACTCCCGATGACACGGAAGCATATACAACAGCGGAATGTGAAGTGATTGTGACCGGCATTCGGTATACGATCACGGAGGTTCTTACGAAATTTGCCATCACGGACAAACCGCTGGGCACGCCCCTTGCGGAGCTGGGAATCCCTACGGAGGGCGTCACGGTAAAAACCGACTCCGGCGCAATGTTCGCCCCTATTCCGGTCATTTGGGACACATCTGCCTATGATCCCAATTCTCTGGAACCCCAGACTATCTACGGAACGCTGGATGTTGCCAGCAGCTATTTTCATGATAAAATCGTTACGGAAACCGATGTAAAAGCGACCATTGAGGTATCTCTTATGGATACTCGGGTCTTCCAGACTACCATTGTCACACCGCCTACGGTTGAAGGAACCTTCTATGCGCTGGATCGTTACGAGACGCTGACAAGCGGTCTCAAGGGCGGAAAGGCGATGGCAAACGGTCAGGAGATCGAAGGCACGTTCGAGTTTGATGAGGACGAATTGCTGTACGGAGACACCGCCTACCCCGGCATCGGGCTGAAATACGGCCAGCTTACGCGCACGGTCGTTTTCAAGCCGACAAACTCCAGGAACTACACAACTGCAGCCTGCACGGTAACCGTGAATGTTCTCCCGCTCACGATCGTCAGAATCAATCCCAATTTCGAGGACATCACCGACAAGCCCATTGGTACGGCGTTTGAACAACTTGGATTGGCGGAAGCGGGTTCGATGGACGTGATGCGCGGTGACCCCCAAAAAACGACGATCATGAGCGACACGGTGGTCTGGGATAAAAACCAGTATGACCCGAATACGCCATATGAGCAGCGCATTACGGGCAGATTGGTGCTGTCCACATGGAAGGATTATATTGCGCCCCCCGAAGGGGCGTCCACCGTCAGTGTCAAGGTGAAGCTGAAGTACGACCCGGTTGTACCTGTGATTGTGACCGCGCCGACGTTCCGCTGGACAAAGGGAGACTTCCGGCTTGGCGACAATCAGATTTTTGTCAGCGAAACCTTCCAGATCGGAACGGAAACGCCCCCGGAGGAAGCTGACGAGATCGGTGCGCTTATTGGCGGTGAGGCGCGGGTTGGCGGCAGGAAGATCGACGGCACATTCTCTTTCAAGGCCGGTACGCCTAAGTGGTTTAGCGCAGCGGGAACATACAACGTGACTGTGGTCTTCACGCCGAGTGATACCGTTCGTTATGCGCCTGCCGAATGTACCATCCCGATTGAAGTGGTCAAACGCACCCTCCTGAGCATCGAACCCTCGACGGATATCACGAACAAAGAGGTCGGCACGGAGTTTGATGCGCTCTGGCTGCCTTCATTCGTGCACTGCCGGACAGAGGACGGGTCGTTCTACTCAGGCATTGGCGTAACGTGGGATAAGACGTCGTATGACCTGAATTCTACTGCTGAGCAGGCCATTACCGGCACGCTCAATCTCGGCGATATTCCGACTATTCAGCAGCCCGTCCCGGAGTTAAAGGCCACGGTCAAGGTTAGGCTTATTCCCCACGACTGGAGCGACTGGACGCCCGACAGCAACGGTACCCACAGCCGCGTCTGCGCCAGAAACAGCAGTCATAAAGAAACCGTCAGCTGCTCCGGCGGTACGGCGACCTGTCAGGCAAAGGCGGTCTGCTCTGTCTGCGGTCAGGCATACGGCCAGTTTGCCGCGCATGACTTTACGGCAGAAGTGGTTGAAGAAAAATACCTGAAATCCGCCGCAACCTGCACGGAGAAGGCAGTTTACTACAAGTCCTGCACCGTCTGCGGCGAAAAAGGAACGGAAACCTTCGAGGTTGGCAATATTCTCGGCCACGACTGGGGTGAATGGCAGCCCAACGGCAACGGCACCCACACCCGCGTCTGCAAGCGCAACGCAACCCATAAGGAAACCGTCAGCTGTTTCGGCGGCACGGCGACCTGTCAGGCAAAGGCGGTCTGCTCTGTTTGCGGTCAGGAGTATGGTCAGCTTGCCGCGCACGACTTTACGGCGGAAGTGGCGGAAGAAAAGTATCTGAAATCCGCCGCGACCTGCACGGAAAAGGCGACTTACTACAAGTCCTGCACCGTCTGCGGCGAAAAGGGAACGGAAACCTTCGAGGTCGGCAATATTCTCGGCCACGACTGGGGCGAATGGCAGCCCAACGGAAACGATACCCATAGCCGCATCTGCACCAGAAACAGCGGCCATAAGGAGACCGTCAACTGTTCCGGTGGTACGGCGACCTGTCAGGCAAAGGCAGTCTGCGCTGTGTGCAGGCACGAATACGGCCAGCTTGGCACACACAGCTTCACGGCGGAAACCGTGGAGGAACAGTACCTGAAATCCGCCGCGACCTGCACAGAAAAGGCAGTCTATTACAGGTCCTGCGCCACCTGCGGTCTGAGCGCCAAGGACACCGCCGAGGAAGCGGTCTTTGAAACCAGGGCGCTCGGCCATGACTGGGGCAAGTGGCAGTCCAATGGCGACGGCACCCACACCCATGTCTGCACCAGAGACGATACCCACAAGGAGACGGTCAGCTGCTCCGGCGGCACCGCGACCTGCGTGGAGCAGGCGACCTGTAAGGACTGCGGCGGGAAGTACGGCGAAAAGGATGCCGCGAACCACACCGGTGCGAAGAAATGGACGACCACAAAGACCACCCACGAACAGAAATGGTCCTGCTGCGGCGAGATCACCGTCGCCAAAGAAGCCCATACCTTCGGCAAATGGGTCGTCACCGAAAAGGCAACATCCAGAAAAGACGGGGAAAAGACCCGCACCTGTGAAGTCTGCGATTACGTCGAGACTGCGAAGATCCCTGCCACCGGCACTTCGCCGAAGACCGGCGACGACAGCCACATCGGCATGTGGGCCGGCATTCTCTGCGTATCCCTCGCCGGTATCGTGGCGCTGGTGGTATGGTATAAACGGAAGAACAGGAAGTAAACCAAGCCATATTGCAGTCATAACCACCGGCCAGCGGTTATGACTGGGTATTGGAATCTTCGTCCGCCTTCAGGTTTTTCCGAACGCTGTCCTCAAAATCGGCTGGTTGTTCCAGGCAGAAAAATCCGGACTTATTCCCGCGTGGGGAGTAAGTTCGGATTTCTGCTTTATCATGGAAGTGCAGTACCGAAAAGATTGCCATATACGGCAGGATGTAGTATGCTGTCAGAAAGAAAAATCTTCCATTCCGCGTTTTTCTGCGTGTATAAGGGTGAAGCTACTAAAAAAGGAGGCGGCGACATGGATGACAATGAAATTCTCGATTTGTATTTCGCCCGGTCGGAACAGGCCATCGTTCAGACTGACCAGAAATACGGATTTTATTGTTACAGTATTGCCAAACGTATTTTATCCGACCCCCTGGACGCTGAGGAAAGCGTCAACGACACCTATTACTCCGCGTGGAAGCTGATCCCGCCCCGCAGACCCCAGCGATTTTCCACCTTCTTAGGAAAGATCACCCGGAATCTGGCTATCGACCGCTGGCGGAAAAATACCGCCGAAAAGCGGGGGAAGGGGGAGACGCAGGTGCTGCTGGACGAGCTGGCGGAGTGCGTCGCCGGAAGCGAAAGCCCGGAGACGGAGCTGCTTCGCAAGGAGCTGACCGCCTCGCTGAACCGCTTTCTGCGGAAGCTCCCGGAAAAAGACCGCATCGTCTTTCTGCTCCGGTACTACTATGCCGGTACAAAGGACGATATCGCCCGGAAGACGGGGCTGTCTTCCAATCAGGTGAAGTACATCCTGCAAAAAGTAAGAAAACAGTTGGCCGACACACTTAAAAAGGAGGGTTTACAATGACGGCTTATCAGCTTTTCAGGGGACTGACCGGCGTGGACGGGGAGCTGCTGGCGGCGGTGGAGCCGGTGGATTCCCGGAAGGAGCCCACCACAAAGAAGCTGCCCGCAAGGAAAATCTGGCTTGTTGCAGCGGTCATTGCGCTGGCGCTGCTGCTGGCGGGCTGCGGAATCGCCTATGTGCTCAGTCTGAGACAGCTTGAGCTGGGAACCCAGACGATACCCCTGCCCACTGATGCGTCGCAGGACGGCACGGCTCCCACCGAAACCGAAATGCAGCTGACGGTATTCTCCCTTCAGGGAATTGAGGGGACGCCCAACTATCAGGCAAATCAGGAGTGGCTGGCGTTCACCCAGAGCTATACCCCCTCCGGCGGCGAATATTGGGACAGCGACCCGGCTTACTGGGCGTACAGCGTTCAGGATCAGACGATGGTGGACAAGCTGGACGAGATCTGCGCTAAATACGGACTGAAGGTGATCGGAAAGGCGTGGCACGAGCAGGTTGACTGCAATAAATTTCTCCCCTTGCTCGGCATTGACAGCCTGCTGAAAGCCGGTACCGACGCAACGCTTTCCATTCCGGCGGGACGCTATTTCCCGGGCGGCTCCTTTACCATTTACGGTACGCTGAATCTTGGAGACGCGGCGGAGATGTTTACCTACCAATGCGTCAAAAAGGACGTTTTCTACGACGTATTTGGCTACACGAATCCGGATACCGTCACCGAGAGAAACTATACCACATCGGACGGCGTACCCCTCCTGTTTCTGGAATCGGAGCAGAGCGGCATGATTCTGGCAGACCGGGAGGACTGCTTCCTGAGCCTGAGCATCATGCTGGACGGGAACGTCAGTCTCGAGGAAATCGCCGAATGCTTCGACTTTACGATTCAGCCACAGGCGCCCGACGCCACCGCGGCGGACGCACGGGAGCAGGCTTCCAATGCGGAAATCATCAGCACACAGGACGACCCGAATATTGGCAGGCGTGCCACGTATGCTGAGTATGTAGAAGACTTAATCCGGGGCGACGAGTTCCATACCTCTACCGATCCGGAATACACACCCCCTGTCAAAACCTATGCGTTTTATGACGCGGATGGTAACGGGACAGACGAGCTGCTCATTTTCTATGGTGACCGCATTGGCAGCATTGTCGGCATGAAGGACGGTGTCACGGATGAAGGAAAGAGCTACACTCTGATACCGTGCGAAGATCATGTTTTCATTGACTGGCCGAGAGACTCGTATGTCCATGGGGAATACTGGTATCACATCTTCCGTTTCGCCAACAATGACGACCCGGTCTTCTCCAACCCGAAAGAGCGAAGCATCGTCCGGCTGAAAAAGGACGCGGAGGGGAACTGGTGGCGGACATCCTCCACAGACCATTACGCGGATTTTGACACCAGAATCACAGAGGAAGAAGCGAAAGCCATCTTAGATTCCTATACTCCCATTCAGCTGGAAACCCATCCCCTTTCCGAATTCAAAGAGCCATAACAAGCGAAACAGCGCCCCGTTTTCCCACCAAACGGAAAACGGGGCGCATTTTGCTGTTGACGTCCGGGAATGCGCGTGGCATAATAGTTGTACATACAACGATGTATATACAACGAGTCAGGAGGCTGCTATGGACATTACGGAACGGAAAATCACCAAAATCGCCCGGGAGGCGGAAAAGCTGGTTCTGCGCACCATGCGGGAAACCGGCGTCGGCACGGCGGAGATCGACCTGATCCACGCCCTGCGCCACAGTCCCGGCTGCACCCAGGCGGCGCTGGCGGAGCTGCTGCACGCGGACAAAGCCGCCATCGCCCGCAGAACAAAAAATCTGGAAGCGAAGGGCTACCTCGTCCGCCGGGACGCCCCCAACGACCGGCGCAGTCAGCTGCTGTACCCCACGGAAAAGGCGGAGAGCCTGAAATCCTCCAAAGCGGAGATCGAAGCGGCCTTTTACGAATACCTGACGGATACGCTGACGAAAGAGGAAGCCGCCGCCTTTGCCGCCGCGCTGAACAAGCTCTACGCGGCATCCAAGGCGGAAAGCCGGGCGGGCTTCCCCCACTTTCAGCAGACGGCAAAGGGGGGACGACAGCGATGAAGCGTGAAAAAGCCTTCCGGCCGGACAGGATCGGCACGTATTTCCGCGTCGAATGGCTGCCGCTGGCACTTGTGACCCTTTCCGGCCTGATCTACAACATCGGTCTTCTTGCCACGCCATGGTTTGAAGGGCGGCTGGCGCAGTGCCTTGCGGACATTCTGGGCGGGAATGCCACCGCCGGGAAAATGGCGGTTCTGGTGCTTGCCTATATTCTCGTCACGCTGGGGGTGCAGGCCGCGCGGTTTATCAAGCGGTTCTATGTCCGTCGCTTCGCCAACAACATCAACCGCCGGATGAAGGGCATCCTGTACGCCAATCTGGTGCGCAGAAGCCGGGCGTCGCTGGAACAGGAGGGCGCGGGCGAGCTGATGACCAAGGCCATCTCCGACGTGGACGACTGCGTGGAGGGAATGCGGAAATTCACCACCGAGGTCTTCGACACCGGCGTGGCGCTGGTGGGCTACGCCGTCATGCTTCTGGTGTACGACTGGCGGCTGGCAATCCTGAGTTTGCTGTTTACGCCGGTGTCCTACGTCTGCGCGGCGTGGATGAAGCGGAACGTCCAGCGTGCGGGCGCCGCCTACAAAAAAGCGGCGGGCGCACTCAGCACGGCCACGCTGGATCGGGCGCAGAACGCCGTGACCTACCGCATTTACGGCTGTGAAAGCACCCGGGAGGGGCAGTACGAGCATACGCTGGACACCTACGAGAAGACCGCCGTCCGTAGCAACGTGTGGCAGTCGGCCCTGCCGCCGCTGTATCTGGCCGTGTCGGAGGCGGGGGTGCTGTTCATTCTGTGGTTCGGGGCGAAAAACGTCCTCGGTTCCGGGTGGCGCGCATGGGATATTGCGGCGTTCACTACATTTCTTTCCTGCTTTACCAAGCTGACGGTGAAATCCTCCAAGGTGGCGAAGCTGTTCAACTCGGTGCAAAAGGCGGAGGTCTCCTGGAAGCGCATCCAGCCCCTGATGAAGTCCCCGGAGACGCTGGAGCCTCTCGCCGTTCCGGCGGCGGCGGACGTGACCCTTGAGAATCTATCCTTTGCTTACGGCGACCAGCCGATTTTCTCCGGGCTGAGCCTGACGGCACATCCGGGGGACATCATCGGCGTTACCGGGCCGGTGGCCTGCGGCAAGTCCACCTTCGGGCGGGTGTTCCTCTGCGAAGCGCCCTACGGCGGCTCGGCGAAATTCGGGAAGACCGAGTTTTCCGCCCTCACCCCCCGTCAGATCGCGGCGACCGTGGGATATTTGGGGCACGACCCGGAGCTGAGCGCCGACACCATCCAGAATAACGTCCTCTGCGGAAGCAATCAGGACGCGAAGCCGTATCTTGCCGCGGCGGCGCTGGATCATGAAGTGCTTGCCATGGAAGCGGGGCTGGACACCATCATCGGCAGCAGCGGCACGTGGCTTTCCGGAGGTCAGGCGCAGCGGCTGGCGCTGGCAAGAACTCTTGCCCACCCCAGACCCGTTCTGGTTCTGGACGACCCATTCTCCGCGCTGGACAGAAATACCGAGGATACCGTGTTCGCAAATTTACAGGAATACGCAAAGGATAAGGTTGTGTTCCTGATCTCTCACCGCCTGTATCACTTCCCACAGATGCGCAGTGTGATCTTTATGGAGGACGGCAAAACCACCGTCGGCACCCACGAGGAATTGATGGCATCCGTTCCGGTGTACCGGCAGCTCTATGAAAGCCAGACAGGAGGGCAGACTCATGAATAAAAACGGTGTGTTTGCCGCCATACGGACGGCGGCAGCGATCCACCAGCTTCTCACGGTGGGGACGGTTCTCTGCGTGGCGGCGTCGGTGGGTGCGTCCCTGCTCCCGCCGCTGCTGCTGGCACGGGTGGTCGATCGCCTGACCGTGGGCAGCGGACTGACGTTTCTCGCGGTACAGGGCTACTTTTGCAGTCTTGCGCTGGAGGGACTGCTTTCTTCCGCGCAGGAAAGCCTGCTCGTGCTGTTCGGCCAGAAAATGACCCACGCCCTGCGCTCGGAAATGTCCCGGAAGCTGACCCGGCTGCCCGCAAGCACCCTTGTTGACCAGAATCCCGGCGAGGTCGCCGCCCGGTTTTCCGGGGATGTGGACACGGTTGAGGCGCTGTTTACCTCCGGCATCATCAGCATGGTGGCGGACGCGTGCCGCATTCTGTCCATCATGGCGGTCATCGCGGTGAAAAATACCGGCCTTGCCCTGATTCTGCTGCTGGTTCTGCCCCTGTTTGCCCTGTTCACCCGCCACGTGCAGAAGCGGATGCTGGCCGCCCAGCTGAACAACCGCCGCGCCGTCGCCGCCGTGTCCGGTCAGGTGCCGGAGACGCTGCACAATATCCGCACCATCCGGGCGCTGGGGCTGGAAGATTACATGGAGCGCCGGTACGATCGGCGTATTTCGGACGGCTACGCCGCCATGGAGCGCACCAATTTTTACGACGCCATCTATTCCCCGGTGGTTCTGCTGCTGAACGCCGTGGTGGTTGGCATCGTCATGCTGCTGTCCGCCTCCGGAAATGCCGAAATTCTGCGTCTGTTCGGCATGTCGGTGGGCACGTCGGTGGCCGTTATCAGCTACATATCCCGCATTTTTGCACCCATTGAAAGCCTTGGCATGGAGATTCAGACCATTCAGTCGGCCATGGCCGGGGTCAAGCGTATCGACGCGTTTTTAAGCCAGCCGGAGCGCGTCATCCCGGAGCATCGGAAAACCGCCGCCCGGGGGGACGTGGTACTGTCCCACGTGACCTTCGGCTACGGGGAAAAGCCCGTTCTGCGGGACTTTTCCATGACCGTAAGGCAGGGCGAGCAGGTCACGCTGGTAGGCCGGACGGGCGCAGGAAAAAGCACTGTGTTCAAGCTTCTGCTGGGGCTTTATCGTCCGGAAGCCGGTACGATCACCATTGGCGGCGTGGACGTTTCGGCCATTTCGGATCAGGAGCGCCGAACCTGCATCAGCTGTGTAGAGCAGCACTTTTCCCGTGTGCCGGGGACGGTGCTGGATCAGATCACCCTTGGTGACCCGCAGATAACGGAAGCCATGGCGAAGAATGCGGCGCACCTTGCCGGGATCGACGCGGCCATTCAGGCATTGCCGGAGGGCTACGCCACGGTATGCACCGAGGGCATGTTCTCACAGGGCGAATGGCAGCTTCTGTCCATCGCCCGCGCCGCGGCGGCGGACCCGGCGGTGCTTCTGCTGGACGAGATCACAGCAAATCTGGACGCCGAGACGGAGGAGCGCGTTCTGGAAGCTCTGCGCCGCGCCTCTGAGGGGCGGACAGTTTTGTCCGTTTCCCACCGCGTCTATGAAAATCTGGGTGGGAGGACGGTCGAGATCAAGCCGCAGGGGCAATGAAATGGAATTTCAGGGAGAAACGGCGCAGGCAATGACCGGCGGGAGCCGCCAGTCTCTCCCCGTCACAGAGAAAAACCGCCCTCCTGACAGTTACTGATGGCAAATGCGAAAAATGTCTCCTTTGCGATAGCCGCAAAATAGCCGGTCTGCTCGTACTCATGCGCATAGTGCTTGGCAATGTGTCCCAGCGTCTCCTTAAGCTGAAGCATTGCGGCAAATTCATGCTTGCAGGGATAGCTGCAAAAGCAGTCGCACAGTAAATTCTGGATTTCCCCGTCGTGATAGCGGAATTCAACGGCGTATGCTTTTGTCCCTTCCACGACTGCATACCCCTTTGTCCCATCCAGACAGAGATAACGGACGCGGTTCTCCATGAAGTAATCGTGTCCCCGCTCCGCAATGGCATTGGTGACTTTCATTTCCTCCAAATGCTCCAGAGAGAAGGAGAAATCGTCGTTTCCGCTGGCAAATTCCTCGCCTTCGCCGACGGGTGCCCGGAACCAGCTTGTTACTTGGGCGGCGGGGAGAGCAGCGGGGTCGAAGGTGATAAAATGGGAAGCGGATATGTAAAATCTGCCGTGCACCCGGGTATTTACCTGGAAAATGACCTTCTGATATTCGGACAGCCGAATCCTGAAATTGTAATTCACGCTGGTCACGATGCCGAGAACCCCTTCCAGCTTGCCGCTCACATAGACCCGGTCGCCGGCCTTCAGGTCGAACCGGTCGTTGTAATAGGCGAGCGACCTTCCGGTCTCCGGAAAACAAACCTGCACCACAGACTTCCGGGGCGCGGCGCTGACCGGTTCTGCCTCCCGCGCTGCCGGAGTTTCCTGTCCCTCTTTGGACGCTCCACCAAAACCACTGATCGTAAAACGCATAGCTTTTCCTCCATCCATATTTTTTCTGGGCTCCTGAGAGGATTATACAATGCGATGTGTCCAATAAACCGGACTAATTCAAGTAAAACACATGATAATATTAATTCTTAATAAGCCAATTTAACTATTCGCTTCGCTGTGATATTCTTTATCTCTCTCAGGGAAGAGGGACGTTCATCGGCTGCC
>ENA-UOJI01000854-UOJI01000854.1-human-gut-metagenome-genome-assembly--contig:-P79-NODE-854-length-21393-cov-8.728044_pt1 | contig 21393 bp, 19 predicted proteins | sample MGYA00242346_ERZ723893 | MGnify/ENA metagenome assembly ERZ723893 | reverse complement strand
ACAGTTGAGAGGTTCTATTGTGGACATATCTACATAGTAAAACCTACATGTGACTACTTGATCTTATCTCTATATCTTTTTCCTCCGTGATGTCGAAGTTCTCAATGACTGTCAAGAGAAGCTCCTCTTCATCAACATTTATAGAATAAGAAACTGTATTTTTACCCTTCGAGAAACGGATAAACCAACTAACCACCCCATCGTTCTCATTCTCGATCACTTGATAAGCCTCTTCCTTGTCCCGCTCAAAAGCGGATTTAATTTCTTGTTGTAATGCGGCGTGGCCCTCCACGACGAAAGAAGAGACTATCTTATATACCTTTTTAGTTTTCGGATCTTTATTCGTTACTACGCTTTTATCGATCGTCTTATCCGCTTTACATTTCTGCACGACAGCCTCCAAATTCTTCTGTGCCCATAACTCTGTACTGAAATTTCCCACCAAAAGGCATAATGCCACCCAAAAACATTTACTTGCTTTCATAACTTCTTTTGTTTATTAGTTAATTTACTATTTATCCAATTCCAAGATCTTATAAACCTCCTTACGTACCTGAGTATCCGGAATATTCCTCAGTAGAGTCTCCCGTTTCTTCTCGAACCGCTTATTCATCCTTTCCGGCAAATAAGCTATTTCATCCGCATTTCTTAAGAGCTGATCCGCATTCTTCTCCATCGCTTCCGCCGCTCGGGATATGACCTCCAATTCGGGTTGTATCTTCTTTATATCTGTCATTACGACACCATTGCGCACGATGTAGCTTCCCTCATAAGGGTTAAAAGAAGCATTTTGATTCATAAAGACCGTATTCACCAAAAACAACAAAAGAGAAGCCGCCACGCAAACTGCGATTGCCCATCCTATTTTTCGTTTATAAGAAATTTCCTTAGCGGGTAGCCTCAATTCCGGAGTCTCGCTAAAATCCAAGGCAATGCCACTCTCGAAATATCCGAATACCTCCCGATAACGTTCCAGATGGGCGGGAATATCCGGACGGGCGAAAAACTCATACAACACTCGCTCCTCCTCGTTCGAGGTCTGACCCTCGAAGAAGCGGTCTAATAAATCCTCTATAGACTTGTATTCCTCTGTTTTCATAACGTCTGCATTTTAAAGAATTGCTCTCTCACCCGTTTACGGGCACGGGAAAGATTCATACGTACCGCCTCGGGGGTACTTCCGGTCAACCCGGCGATTTCCTCCACCTCGAAACCATCCACGTGTTTCATGCGAAGAATGGTCTGTTGAAGTCCCGGTAGTTTATTGATAAGCCGCATTACATGCTCCAAACTGTCTTTTTGTTCCAGCTGGGTATAAGGCGTGGAAGCATCGCAGATAAAGAATTGTTCGCCCGCCTCACCTTCCGTGCGTTCACGGACTTTCATCCGGTTTAGGCAAAGGTGCTTGGTGATTTGTACGGACAAGGCCATTACATTATTATAATAGTCCAACTCGCCACGCATATACCACAGCTTCAAAAAGACTTCCTGCATGACATCCTCGGCATCCTCCGGGTTATCCAGCAGCCTTCTCGCATAAAGGAATAGTTTCTCCCGCAAAGGCAATATCTCTTTTTTAAACTGTTCTTGTTCCATTCTATCTTAATGACAATCGAGAAAAGAAAACGTAACATGGCTGGAAAAAATAAATTCAAGGTCTTTGTCATTCTAGTATTATAGTCGTGCCACCCTTATGGCACGATAATGCCACGGCGATGGCACGATGATGCCATAGCGATGGCACAACGATGCCACGCTAGTGGCACAGCCGTGCCACTATAACGGCACTGGCTTGGCACTGTAAGTTATTACTAAATAGCCCTATACATCACAGATACGGATACACTTCTCCAAGGAAGCGATCTTGTCTTCTTGGGCGGGGACGAACTCCTGCCCAACGAAGCCTTTATAGCCTGTCTCCATAAGAGCCTTGATGATAGCCGGATAATAAAGTTCCTGCGTCTCGTCGATCTCGGCACGGCCCGGACTTCCACCGGTATGTACGTGCGAGAAATAAGGATGGTATTTCCGGATATTCTCGATGATATTCCCCTCCATGATCTGCATATGATAAATATCATATAGTAACTTAAAATTAGGGGAACCGATACGGCGACAAAGCTCCGCACCCCAAACCGTATGATCGCACAGATAATCCTTATGACCGACACTGTTCAAAAGCTCCATGGTCAAGACGACCTTGTGTTTCTCCGCTAACGGGATAAGGCGCTTCAACCCCTTCTCGCAGTTCTCCCAGCCTTGCAAGTCCGTTACGCCATTACGTCTGCCGGAGAAGCAAATCAAGTTTGTCAATCCAGCGTCCGCCACCATCGGGATCACCTTCTCATAACTGGCGACCAACTCGTCATGCAAGGCCGGATCATTGAAACCTCGATCTATTCCAAGCCCGGCCCCTTGCGCCATCGCCACCGTCAGGCCATGTTTTTGTACGATCGGCCAATCTACCGGGTCCAGCAACTCAACGGATTCAATCCCTATATGCTTGCAGATCTCACAGAACTCATCCAGCTTATAATCGCCGAAACACCATTTACTTACGGAGTGGCGGACATTTCCTTTCAAGGGTTCCTTCACGTCTGTTTTCTTTTTCGCGGCGGCTGCCGCCTCGATACCTGTAGTCGCCAAAGCCACGCCTCCAGCTAAAAATGTCTTGATAGCCGTTCTTCTTGATATGTTTTCCATGTATTCGAATTTGATAGTTAATAGGAGACAAATATAAGAAAAATCGGATATAATATCCTGAGGCGTTGGTATTACATCCAAAAACACTACTTTTGCATCGGAAGTCACTCTACATGAAAAACACATCATATACAAAACGATCTATTTATCTGATCCTATTCTTTATAATAGGATGCACTTCATCCCTATACGGAATGGAAGGCGCAGGTGTGTATTTCAAGGCGAGCCTATGCGGAAAAATCTATAAGCATTTTTCCTTTCTTGTAGAAGAGGACATCCGTCCGAGAGATGACTTTAAGGAAGCGGAATGGTTCCTCACCACCGTTGAGGTAAACTACAAGTTTAATAAATATCTTCTGGCAGGAAGCGGATATATGTCTCTAGCACGATACAAGGCATCCGACGAGTTACGAAACCGATATTATCTCTACGCTACGGGGACTTATTCGGCCGGACGTTTTACCCTCTCTGTCCGGGAACGTTTTCAAAGTACCTATAAGGTTCACGCCGAACATCCCAAGAATTATCTGCGTTCGATGCTGACCCTCTCCTATAAGATCCGCAAGAGTGGTTTCTGTCCTTTTGCCTACACCGAGGTCTTCAATGATACGCGAAATAAGATGCGGTCCGATAAGATCCGTTTCTCCACAGGAAGTAATTACCAACTAAACCCGAACAATAACCTCCAACTCTATTATCGCTACCATATATTTAATGTAGACGATCCCGTGAATTACCGCCATGCGATCGGTATCTGCTATACCCATCGTTTTTAATAAGAATTTTCGTACCTTCGCGTCCCGAGTGCTTGATAAACCTCGTTAAAAACAAGAAGACATGCAAAAAACAGTTACAGTACCTTTCATGCTGCTAGGTATACTTTTTAATATATGCCTTGTAGCGTCCAATCTTTTAGAGACAAAAGTAGTGCAAGTAGGCGGTATAACGGCTACCGCAGGTTTGATCGTATTCCCGATCTCGTATATCATCAATGATTGTATAGCGGAAGTGTGGGGATTCAAGAAGGCACGGCTAATTATCTGGAGTGGCTTCGCCTCTAATTTCCTAGTGATCGCTTTTGCGCAATTGGCGGTATTATTACCGGCCGCCCCTTTCTGGGAGGGGGAGGAAGGTTTCAATTTCGTCTTCGGGATGGCCCCACGTATAGCGGTCGCCAGCTTGATAGCGTTTTTGGCCGGTTCTTTCCTGAACGCCTATGTGATGAGCAAAATGAAAATCGCCTCCAACGGAAAGAATTTCTCGTTACGAGCGATCGTATCTACCCTTATCGGTGAGAGCGCCGATTCCCTGATCTTTTTCCCGATCGCCTTCGCCGGATTGATCCCGGCCGGAGAATTGCTTATCATGATCGGGACGCAGGCGGTACTTAAATCCTTGTACGAGGTTATCATCCTTCCCGTCACCATCCGTGTCGTAAAGTACATCAAGAAAGTAGACGGGAATGATGTGTATGATCTTGGTACCTCGTATAATATCCTAAAGGTTAAAGACATTTAGGCCGGGACCAAACAATGACCGGCCTTCATTTGAATAGATGCGACCAATCCTCCCTTTGCTGCGGCATATAGGACTTCATTCCCAATAATTCAGCCGCCCGGCAATTCACGGAAGCGTCATCAATCAGCATAGTCTCCTCGGCTAAAAGATTCGAGTCCTTCAGTACGTACTCAAAAATATCCGCGTTCGGCTTCAGCATATGCAATTCGTAAGAGAGGTAAATCTTATGGAAGAAATCTTGGGCACAAAGACCTTGATAAGAGAAATAGGTATCTTCGGACCATTTCCAATGAAGCTCGTTCGTATTGCTCAGAAGCATCGTATTATAGCGTTCACGAAGCTCCAATAGCAGACGCAACTTATTTTCCGGGACGTCTCCCAACATGGCGATCCATGCCGTGTCGATTTGTTCGTCCGTCAGGGGCTTCCCCGATAAGGCACGAATATCATCGCGAAACTGTTCCACCGAAATCGTTCCCAACTCTAATCGCTCAAACAAGTCCTTATGTTGATAGTTATTCGTGATCTGCTCCCGGATATTCTCCACGCCCAGATTCTCGAAAGCCTCGATACAACGGTTGCGAGTCAGGTTAATAAGCACACCGCCCAAGTCTATAATCAAGTTCTTTATGCCTTCCATATCATTTCTTTTTATACCAGCTACGACGTCTGCGATGTCGTCTTTTCTGTTGATAACGATTGATCCGCTTGTAAACGACCCAGACAAACAACAAGCCGAAAACAGCGAATATCAATATAACAATCCAAGAGTTAAGATTGTCACCTTTTACCCGGCTCCACATTTCCAGAACCACCTCCGTCTCGTTCCCGAAATCACGGATCATGGCACAACGTTCCACGACCTTCCGGTCCGGATATTGAGCCGGGTCTATCTGGACACGCTCCGCTCCCGGTCCGAAGAAATAACTTACGTCCGAGAACTCGGTCCGCGTCGTATCGATCTTTTCCGCCAATATTTCCGGGGTGGCCACGGTGCTGACATATCCGGTCACTTCCATATTACGGCTGACGATGTCCGGACGGCATAGATAGTCCATAAAATAACTGGCCGCCTTCACGTTGCGAGCGTATTTAGGGATCGCCCAACCATCGTACCAGATATTACTACCCTCCAAAGGAACCTCATACCCCAGATCTACGCCTACAGCACTCGCCTCTTCCATGGCCCAGACTGCGTCGCCGCTCCAAGTGAAATTCAGCCACGCCTTTCCTTTCGTCATCATCTCCTTACCGAAATCGGCCTCCCAACCGGCGATATTCGGTTTCATCTTCTTCAAGTATTCCTCGGCGATAGCGATCATTTCCGGCGAGCTATCGTTCATCAATTGCTCCACCGTGATGGTACCGTCCGACAATTCCCTCGCATGGGCGTAGATGATGGCGGTACCATAGGCGTCGCGATAGCTATCCTTCATCAATATCTTATTCCTGAAACGAGGGTCCCAAAGGCATTTCCACGACATGACCTCGTCCCTCGAGACATCGGCTTTATTATACAACAGGCCGGCGGTTCCCCACATATAAGGAACCACGTAGTCGGTAGTCTTACGGCCCGACTGACTTAACTTATTCAGTTCCTCTTGGATATAGGGAGAGACATTGTTGATATAATCCGGTGTCTTCCCGAAATTACGGTCGATCGGTAGCAAGAGATTTTTCCGCAGCATGCGCTCAAGGATATACTCCGAAGGGCAAATCAAGTCGAAATCCTCATGCCCCCGTTCGATCTTGGTCAACATGATCTCGTTGATATCAAAGACCTGATAGATAATCCGGACCTCCTCACCCGTCTGTTCCTTATACCATTTCGGGAAATCCGTCAGGACGTCCTCGTCGATATAATCTCCCCAGTTATAAATCTTCAAGATCTTACTTCTCTCCTCGTCCGAGCGCCCGCAAGAAGTGAACAGCCCCATAAGCAGGGCCAAAACAGACAAAATCGATATAAATTTCTTCATTTTCATTTACGCTCGCTTCGCTTTCTCAGCACGTTTATTTATAACAATCAACAATACTAACACGGTTACGAATATAATCGTTGAGAGGGGACGCAACTCCGGGGTCAATCCTCCTTTCCGGGCATCCGCATAGATAAAGGTGGAAAGGGTTTCCAAGCCCTCATTACCAATCGTAAATATGGTCACGGCGAAATCGTCGATAGACAGCGTGAAGGCAAGGATAAAGCCACTGATCATACCCGGACGGATTTCCGGGAAGATCACCTTCCGCAAGGCCTGAAACGGAGTCGCCCCCAAATCCAACGCCGCCTCGTAGATATTCTGGTTCATTTGTTTCAAGCGAGGCATGACGCTTAATACCACATATGGCGTACAGAACGTAATATGCGCCAGCACGACCGTCGTCAAACCTTGAGAGATCCCTAAGCTGACAAACAACAGGAACAAGGAAATACCGGTAATGATATCCGGATTCAACATCGGGATGTTATTGACAAAACTCACGGCATTGCGGGCCCTTGCCTTCAAATTAAAGATTCCGATAGCGGCTACGCTCCCCAACAAGGTAGATACCGTAGCGGCTATCATGGCGATAGCGAACGTATTCCAAAGTGCGCTGACCAACGAATGTTGTACGTTGCCGGCAAAAAGAGAGCTATATAATTTCGTGGAGAACCCGGTCCAGTTACCCAGCACTTTCGCCTCCGTGAACGAGAAGATCATGATAATCAGGATCGGCGAGTAGAGCAACAAAAGCAAAGCCCACAGATATCCCTTAGCTAAATATTTCACCATCAGATAAGCCCTCCCTCATTCGCCGAATCACTGCTCTCATTGCTGAACAATCCCGTGATTCCGATTAATAACAACATGATAAGAGAAAGCGCCGCCCCGTAGTTCCACATACCGTTATTGATATTCTCCTGTATGGTCGTACCGAAGAGCTTGATATTGTTCATCGTCAACAATTCGGCGATGGCAAACGTAGAGATGGTCGGCATAAACACCATCATGATACCGCTCATCACTCCCGGCATCGATAGTGGGAATACGGCCTTGATAAATACCTGCGACGGATTCGCCCCCAAGTCTTGCGCCGCCTCTATCAAGCTGTGATCCATTTTCTGGAGCGTATTATAAATCGGGTAGATCATAAAGGGCAGGAAGTTGTACACCATGCCAAAGATCAAGGCCCCCTCTCCCAGTGGGAAATTCAAGAAATCGAACAAAGCCACGGTAGCCAACGTACGGATCAAGATATTGACCCACATCGGAAGGATAAACAAAACGACCATCGTACGGGAAGTATTAAACCGGGCTTGGCTCAATATCCAAGCGGCCGGATATCCCAGCAGCAGACAAAGAATGGTCGTTATCAAAGCGATCCCGACTGAATACACGAAGGTGTTTATCGCCTCGGGATGGATCATAAACTTACGGAAATTGGCGAAGGTAAACATCCCCTCGTCATTCGTAAAGGCGTAATACACGATCAAGAGGAGCGGTATCACGACAAAGATGGCCAAGAACAGGACATAAGGAATGGTCCAGTTCCTTCGTCTCATAAAAAATGCAGAAAACGTATTGATCACTTCCTTCCCTTTTTAAGCATGAATAATTCGAATTTTATCCGGGGCGATCGTTATGCCGACATGATCTCCATCATCCCATACATCGTTGGTATCGACAAAGATGTCCTCGTCCCAATCTGTAAACACGGTCAGATGATAATGGTTGCCTTTGTAGAGGATAAATTTCACCTCTCCGGTCAGGCGACCGTCTTCCTCGTTATCCTCCAAGATCACATCTTTAAAATCGATCTCGACTTTCACAGGCGTATTTGGCTCTATATCGGTTACCTCCTTGCATTCGAACGTACAGCCTAGGAATTCCACATGCGTAGCGTCGATAAGCTTTCCCTCGAAGGTATTGCAAATACGCTCTTTCTTCATTACATGGATATCGAAAGGCTTGATAAGAAGCCCGACCTCGCTACCTGCCTCGAAACAGTGATAATCCTGTACCATGAACTCGTATCCGTTCGGGGTTTGCACCATCATCTCATAATGCACGCCCTTAAAGATGGAGGAGGTTACCGTACCCGTCAACATCGCCGCCTCCGACGGCTCGAAGATGTAAATATCCTCGGGGCGCAACACGACATCTACCGGCATTTGCTCCCCGAATCCCTCATCCACGCACTCGAACTCATGACCGGCGAAAGAGACTTGCCTATCCTTGATCATCGTCCCGTTCAAGATGTTACTCTCACCGATGAAATCAGCGACGAACGAATTGACCGGCTCGTTATAAATATCGATCGGGGTACCGATTTGCTGGATCTTTCCCTCGCTCATGACAACGATCGTGTCGCTCAGCGTCAGCGCTTCCTCTTGGTCGTGGGTCACGTACACGAACGTAATACCTAAGGACTTATGCATCTCTTTCAATTCCATTTGCATATCCTTGCGCATCTTCAAGTCCAAGGCCGCCAACGGCTCATCCAGCAATAACACCTCTGGCTCATTCACGATAGCGCGAGCGATCGCCACACGTTGCTGCTGGCCACCGGAAAGGGAATCGACATCCCGATCCTCATAGTCTGTCAACCCTACCATTTTCAACGCCTGTTTCACTTTCTTCTCGATCGTGGCGGAAGGAAGTTTCTTCAGCTTCAGGCCAAAGGCGATATTATTGTACACATTCAGATGTGGAAATAAAGCATATTTCTGGAATACCGTATTTACGGGACGTTTATGCGGCGGCGTCTGCGTAATCTCCTTCCCGGACATCGTGATAACGCCCTCGGAGGCCGTCTGGAAGCCGGCTATCAAACGCAACAGGGTAGTCTTTCCGCAACCGGAAGGCCCCAAAATGGTTACAAACTCGCCCTTGCGGACCTGTAAATTTACATCATTCAGCACGGCCTTCTCGCCGAAATACTTCGATACGTGCTCCACGCTGATAATGCGATCCGATTTTCGTATTGACATTCTCGCTTGATCTAATTAGAATTAAACAATCATGAACAATGTTCTTATTTATTTTTGCGCGAATGTACAGATTTTAATAAGGCCGGGCACTATCGTTTTTACAAAATCTGACCTTACACCGGATGAGAAGCGTCGCATTTCTCCAAGATTCGACCGCGCACCCGATGTAAGCCCCGTATTTCTCCAAGATTCGACCACGCACCCGGTGCGAGGTCCAATATTTCTCCAAGATTCGACCGCACACCCGACGCGAGCCCCGTATTTTTCCAAGATTCGACCGCGCACCCGGCGCGAGGTCCCGCATTTCTCCAAGATTCGACCGCGCACCCGACGCGGGCGGGATATTTGGGAAATATTCAATCCACGTATATCCGGTAGCTCCCCGATCCCAATCGGTACACAGCCTTCCCATCCTTCAATCCCACGGGCGTGATCCCCTCCTGCCCTTTCTCCATACGAACGGACTTCTCCGATTTGGCGGGCAGATATAAGGTAGCCGTCGTATTAGCGGGAATGGTTGCCTCGTATATATAGCCCTTCTTTTGGATTTGCCATCCACTCTCGATACGGCCATAGGCGGAATCGTAATGACCCCGGATGAACGAGAAGGTTCCGCCGATACGGGGTTGAAGGATGATGTGCTTATAGGCGGGTTGTTCCTCATCCCGCTGGATACCCAAGGTATAAGCTATCATCCACTCCTCGATAGCGCCATACGAATAATGGTTGAAAGAGTTCATATCCACAGGGCCGAAGCCATTTACCAACGTGTAGGAATTCCAACGTTCCCAAATCGTGGTTGCGCCTTGCAGGACAGGGTATAGCCATGAAGGATAGGCGGTTTGCTCAAATAATTTATAGGCGACATCGTCATAACCATTGTCGGATAATACCAAATTCAGGTAAGGCGTACCGATAAAGCCAGTGGTAAGCGTATAATTATGTTTCTTGATATTCTCTACCAGATGCCGGATCGCCAAGGGTTTGTTTTTCTCATTGAACAGATCGAACTGGAGAGGAACCACGTATGAGGTCTGCGTATCCACGATCTTCGCCTCGGTAGCCGCCGTTCCGGGCCACATACCTACTTGCGAATCCTTGCCAAAGATAGATTCCACCGTCGGGGCGAACGTGCGTCCCTCCTCGTTCACGAAGAGGTCGTTAAAAGACCTCTTCACGTTCTCGTAGAAAGTACGGAAACGCCTTTGGTCCGCATCCTTCCCTAAACGTTTCGCTACCTGCTCCATAATCAAAGCGTCGTAGGCGGAGTAAGCGGTGTTCGTCAACATGGAATTCGTCGGCTCGATAGCCAGCCAATCGCCGAAACCACCGAAGGGCTGTACATAGCGTACGGCACGACGCTCCAAATAATCCATATAAGCGACCATGGAAGCGTAATGTTGCTCCAGAATACGCACGTCTCCGTATTGTTGATACATTTGCCACGGTACGATCACGCCGGCTTCCATCCATCCCATGGCACCTCCGCCATCCTCCGCGCCGTGAGGCGGGAAACCGACCACGGGTATATAGTTCGCGTAACTACCGTCATCTCCTTGATTATCCCGAACCGAGTAGAGCCAACGGGTGTAAAACGGATCGACATTCATATTATAAGTAGCCGTACGAGCGAATACCTGCGCATCCCCTGTCCAGCCCATACGCTCATCCCGTTGCGGGCAATCGGTCGGAACCGACAGGAAATTACCCCGTTGGCCCCAAATGATATTGCTGAACAAACGGTTGACACGCTCGTCCGACGTCTCATAACCGCTCGTCCGCACACCGATAGATTCCAGCACGATCCCTTTCACCGCCTCCAAGGGTAACGGCCTCTCCAACCCGTGAATCTCCACGTAACGGAAACCATGGAACGTAAAGCGAGGCTCATACGTCTCACCCGCCGCATCCCCTCTCAGGATATAGCGATCCGTGGAAAGGGCGCTCCGGTAATTATCCGTATAGACTTGCCCTTTCTTCTCCTTATACATCGCGATCGTGTACGGGGCGACCGGCTCGGTAGGGATCGTTTCCGGATAATTCATCTCCCCGAAACGGATCGTGATTTCCTGTCCGGCCTTTCCCTTGAAAGTCAGACGGGGAACACCGACCATATTCTGCCCCATATCATAGACATAGACGCCGGGAATAGGCTCTACCATGGACTGAGCGGTCAGGGTCACATTATTTTGTATCGGGCTGCCTACATATCCTTGGATCTCCACATTTACCGGAGGAGCGGCGAATAAGGTCGCCGGTTTCCATGACGAGTCATCAAAACCCGGAGCATCCCAGCCGTTCACCTCTTTCCGGGCATCATATTCCTCTCCATTCTGAAGGCCGTTAAAAGTGATCGGTCCCCGGTCATAACATTTCCAGCTATCATTCGTAACGATCGTCTCACGAGTACCGTCGGCATACTCGATCACGATCTTTCCCAATAAGGACTGGCGGGTTCCGTATTGATCCTGCCAACCGGTAAGGAAACCGCTATGCTCGCTCCACCATCCGGCGCCCAACATCGCCCCGATACCATTATCGCCCGGTCGTAGCAAATCCGTTATATCATACGTATTATACATGATACGGTAACGGTAATCCGTCCAACCCGGATTCAGATAATCCTTTCCAACCTTCTGCCCGTTCACCGAGAACTCGTAGACACCCCTAGCGGTAGCGTATAAACGGGCGCTCTTGACCGGTTTCTCTATCTTTATCGCTTTCCGGAGCATGGGAGCGGATACGTTCTCGCCCGGATACCAGACATTGAGCTTTCCCTCCCCTTTCTCCACATAAGTCTCGGCAGGATTGTACAGAAGCGTATTCCACGTATCCTCGCTGATACACAAGTTGGAGAATGTAGCGGTCTGCCCTTTAGGTTGCAGGAAACCGATCGCGTACAAACGGCAATGATAAACCAACTCTCCATCCGGATAAGGATACACGGTGAAAGCCCCTTCCTTGCCTCCCCAGAAATCACCACGGCTCTTCCGTTCTTTCTCCTCGGGAGTCAAAGAGGAATTCACCAAGGTCTTTCCATCGATCTCTATATCCACGAAATATTTCAAGGCATATTGGGCCGTCGTCACCTTCAACCGGATATGATGCGCCTTATGCTTATCCGAGGCTGGGATGATGGAGGCCAGACTCTCCGAGGCGTCTTGCGTCGTTTTTCCATCCGTGGTATGGCGTAGAATGAAACGGGCGTCCCCCGAACCATTCAAGTCCAGTTCAGCAGACACATAATTATCAGCGTCCCTCGCCCCAAAGACAAATGCGGCTTTATCATTACCCTCGGCCACCCGCACATCATAGTCGATCACATAATGCGAGCGATATTTGGAGAGTTGTGTCTCCGACGAGCCGATCCAACGGGCGCCACTCCATCCGGAACCCAGAAGACCGGTCTCGAACCACGCAGGCTCGGTGGAGGTAATTTCCGTTCCCGATTCATCCCATACGGAAACTTTCCAATAATAGCGAGTGGAAGGTTGTAATGCTTTTCCTTGATAAACTACGCCAACCGATTCCCCGGAAAGAACCTTTCCCGAATCATAGATATAACGCCCGGCAGCCAATTGCTCCGGACTATCGGCCACCCATAACCGATAAGCCTGCCCACAGGCCCCATAGCGATCGGACTCCATCTGCCAGTTAAAACGTGGCTGACTGACATCAATTCCCAGTGGATTGGTTTGATACTCAACCTGTAGGTTCTTCAATACGGTAACCGCACCCAGAGGTAGCCATCCGGCCAGCAACCCTAAGATTATAGACAAAATACATCGTGTGCTCTTCATAATACAAAGAATTAAAATGATAACGGTACAAAAATATCCATTATCATCTTAACTCTTTGTTTCATTTTTGGGAGAAGATGTAGCAGTTTTGACACTACTCAATCTCTCCTACCATCTTGGACGGGTCTACCCAACGATCAAACTCCTCGGCGGTCACATAACCGGACTCGATAGCCGCCTCCCGCAAAGTCTTATTTTCTTGATAGGCTTTCTGGGCGATAGCGGCGGCCTTGTAATATCCTATTTTCGGATTCAAGGCGGTAACCAGCATTAAGGAGCTATCCAGATGGCGTTTGATGTTTTCGTTCACCGGGGTAATGCCTTTTACGCAACGTTCACTGAAATTCAGGCAACCGTCACCAATCAAGCGGGCGCTTTGCAAGAAGTTCGAGATAATCACCGGCTTAAATACGTTCAACTCGAACTGCCCGTTGGAGCCGGCTATCGAGATTGTCACGTCGTTACCCATTACTTGAGCGGCGAGCATCGTCAATGACTCGCATTGCGTAGGATTCACCTTTCCCGGCATGATGGAGGAACCCGGCTCGTTCTCCGGCAAATGGATCTCACCGATACCGGCACGAGGACCTGAGCCCAACATTCGTATATCGTTTGCGATCTTCATTAAGCTGACCGCTACGGATTTCAAGGCTCCATGCGCCTCAACCAAGGCATCATGGGTAGCTAGGGCCTCGAATTTATTCGGAGCGGTTACAAAAGGAAGCCCAGTCAACTCTGATATCTTCTTAGCGACACATTCGTCATAATTGACCGGGGCGTTAATACCGGTCCCAACCGCCGTACCTCCTAAAGCCAATTCGGAGATATGCGACAGGGAATCCTTTACTTTCCGTATACCATATTCTAATTGAGCCGCATAGCCACTGAACTCTTGCCCCAATGTCAATGGAGTGGCATCCATAAAATGAGTCCTCCCGATCTTCACGATCTTCATGAACTCCTCACTTTTTAGCGCCAACGCACGATACAGACTCTCCAATCCCGGGATCGTCACCTCCGCTATCACCTTATAGGCGGCAATATGCATAGCGGAAGGAAACGTATCATTGGAGGATTGCGATTTATTCACGTCATCGTTCGGAAGCAGCACTTTCTCCTTATCCGTTAGCTTTCCTCCGGTCAACACATGCGCCCGGTTGGCGATCACCTCATTGACATTCATATTCGTCTGGGTCCCGCTCCCCGTTTGCCATACAATCAAGGGGAAGGAGTCATTTAATTTACCCGCCAAGATCTCGTCGCATACCTTACCGATCAACTCGCATTTCTCCGGAGACAAGACACCGGCGTCTTTATTAGCCAAAGCCGCTCCTTTTTTCAAGTAAGCGAACGCCTCTATCACCTCTTCGGGCATCCGGCTAATATCGGTGGCGATCTTGAAATTATTCACGCTCCGTTGTGTTTGCGGCCCATAATAAACGTCCGCCGGCACTTCCACCTCACCTAAGGTATCTTTCTCTATTCTATACTTCATGACACATAAGTTTTATTAATCTCTTCTATGTATAAACTATCTGGATATCGAATTGTTTATGTTACATTCACGAGTATATCATGAAAAGACATTTATCATGGAACAGAATTCAGATCATAGAGAAACGGCTTATTTCGCCTCCGATGTTTTTTAATAGTTTTTCTTCTCGTCAATAATGTATTCGGGACGGGCCTTGATCTCGTCAAAGAGGATACCGACATATTGCCCTAACACGCCGACCGTCAATAACTGTACACCTCCAAAGAAGATAATGGAAGTCATGATAGAAGTCCAGCCAACCTCGGCGTTACTAAAACCATAGATCTTGCCCAACGTGAACCAAACCGCCAAGATTATACCGACCAATACGGATATAAACCCGAGACTCGTCGCCAAACGCAACGGCTTCTTCGAGAAATAAAGCATTGCCGTCGACGCGAATTTCAGCATCTTACTAATCGGATATTTCGTCTCGCCGGCGATACGCGCCTCACGCTCATAATAAAACGGCACTTGGTGGAAGCCTACCCAACTTATCAAGCCACGGATATATTTTCCCCGTTCCTTAAAACGGTCGAACTCATTCATCACCTTCCGGTCCACTAAACGGAAATCTCCCGTATCCAGCGGGAAATGGACCTCGCTCATATAATTCATCACCCGGTAAAAAGCCTTGGAGGTGAACAGCTTGAAAAGACTCTCCCCTTCCCGTGACTTACGGACGCAATAAACCACGTTAGCATTCTCTCTCTCCTGCACTTCCAGCAGATCCGGAATCAATTCCGGCGGATCCTGCATATCGGCGTCGATGATAATCGCCAAATCAGCGTCACAGTTATTGATACCCGCCGTTACCGCCGGTTGATGACCGAAATTCCGGGAGAAGTGAATCACCTTCACATGAGGATCGGTAGCGGCTATATGATCCAACAAAGAACGTGTCTTATCCTGACTACCATCATTTATATAGATAATCTCCGTAGGGTTCGGCAACTTTACCAAGACCTCTTTCGTACGCCGATACGATTCCTCGATCACGGCTTCCTCGTTGTAACACGGGACTATAACCGCTAACTTCTTCATGCCTTTTAAGCTTTAAAGGTATAAAACTTATTTACTAAAAAATTAATCACCGTATAGAAAGCCATTCCAATCAAGTGGTTGTAGTAATGATCGATCGTAAGTCGGGAATTCAAGATCAGTACCAATCCGTACTGTAAAGCATAACAAATAATAAAAGCGATCGTGAACCGAACCGCCCCTTTCGTCCATCCGGTGGAACTTCCCTTGAAAGTCCATTGCTTGTTCCAGATGAAACTGTTTAATATGCCTGCCACATATCCCGTTAAGTTAGATAAACCTTCCCGGCATCCGAAGAGTTTCATCATCACCCAGATAACGATCATCGTTATCAAGGTATTGCTCAACCCGACTACACCATACTTAATAGCTTGCTTAATCGTCTCCATTCTTATTTATAATCTCGGAAACCTCCTCCGCTGTCAATTCCTTGACATTCGTGATCGTGAAAACATTCGAGAGGAAATCGCCGTATTGGTTACATTCATTGATCACCCGATCCAACGTGGCTTTTATATCCGTACGCACCGGGATCAAGAACACCAGCTCCACATACTGCTCACCGATCGTCAAACGCTCGATCTCGCAGTCCGTTTTCGGCAGATAATAAGCGAACTCCCGCTCGATTGTCTGCCGCTGATATTCTTGGAAAGGTTTCTTGCCTTTAGACGTCATCAAGACATAGAAACGCAGCTTCTCCCCTTTTCCTCCCAAGCCGGTCGAGATATAAATTTGTTTCTCGTCGGAGAAATCGGACTCTAAGGAGATACGAGACTCCATCAAAGCCATGTAGGCCCAATCTGTCACTTCCGGGTCCGGATGCTGGGTGTATTCCTCCAACAAGCGGTACGCACGGACGGATTTCGAGGTAGCCAATTGAGATAACAAATATCTCTTCTCGGTCTTGTCCGTGGTTTCCTCCGTCAACAAAGTGTTGTACAGGGTCTCGCACTCATCCTCCGATAAGGGACGGGGAGGCCGGTTTTCCTTCCGTACGTTTTCCGAGTATTTGAAATACTCCATCTGAAGTTCAACCGGCACACGCTGTTCTAGTATATGGAAATGTCCCTCCATCCTGCTGAAGGAATCACGGAACTTTTTGAATACATCACCTTCTTCTTTCATAGATCGTCTTTTTTCGTTATTAAACTCCCATAAACAAGAAACAAGAACAAAGGTAATGTTTTTTCCGGAATAAATAAAAATAACGTTATTTAAGCTCCCGCATAAATTAAGAACCCAAGTCCGATCACGAATAAAATAAACATCCCGACATTCAGACGATTGGAAATGGCTGGCGCTCCCTTGAACTCTTTCCAGATAAGGATGCCCCATAAAGCGGAGACTAGCGTGGCTCCTTGCCCCAATCCGTAAGATATAGCCGCTCCCGCCTTCTCTGACGCTATCATACTGAAAGATTGACCGATACACCAGATAACACCCCCCAATACACCCACGAGATGCGTACTCATATCTCCCTTAAAATAACCGGATATGGAGACAGGCTTACCTTCCACCGGATGTTTCATTGCCAATGTGTTAAATAAGAAATTACTAACAAATACTCCTATGGCAAAAACAAATACGGCGGTATAAGGCGTCAACTTCCCGGGTGCCGGAGAAGCGAAATTCTCCATGTCCATGGAAGCGGCGACAAAACGATAGAAAAAGGCCATGATCACGCCGGCCACAACCGATATAAGGATCCCCTTCCCCGATACTTTCTTGGTACCGACCAAGGCTTTCTTATAAGCCAGGCCATTCAAGATGATGGCGACCGTGATTAAGGCTACACCGATAAAGATATAAGTCGGTTCCCCCTTCGCCGCCCCGAAATAGTTAACCAATACGCCTAGCACCAAGGCCAATCCGATCCCTACCGGAAAAGCGACCGACAATCCGCAAATGGCGATCGCCGCAGACAACAAGATATTGGCAGCATTAAAAATAATACCGCCCAAAAAGGCACTCCCTAAACTAGCGAGATTCGCTTGCGCCAAATCCGGCAGGAAACTGCGTCCTTCCGTCCCGATGCTGCCCAAGGTAAAGCCGGAAATCAGAGAAAGGAGCAAGACACCAATCACGTAGTCCCAATAGAAGAACTCATATCTCCAAGTCTTGGAGGCTAATTTCTGCGTATTCCCCCACGATCCCCAACAAAGCATCGTAACGACACAGAATATGACAGCTAAAGAATAATCTTGTACGATATACATAAAATACTATTTAATAGATGGTTGATGCATCATATAATTCTCTATCAAGGAAGCGACCTCCGTAGGCGGCATCTTCTCGATCAAACGAAGATCACGGCCATTGGGATTTGCCACCCAATTGTTAGTCCCCTCATCATCTACGACATGAAAGGTACCTCGCTCTACATCGAAATAAGGCTCATAACCTTTTATAGCGACCAATACCGCCGTATGATCCCAGCTCATGCGCCCTTCCGGGTCTCCCTCCGTGAAACAAAGGGCATACGCATCTTTTACAGGACTGTTCTCCACGTTCATTTGCACCAGTTTCTTTCCGGTCAAGATTACGTTCCCGATCTCAAAACCGCTAAAGACAATCTCTGTAGGCCATTCATCCGCTACGACTTTAGAGGCAGGGACATCGCAATACACATTAAATTCTTTTCCTTCCGGAAACAGGCCCGCCATAGAAACCAAACGTTTCACTTTCTTGGCGACTAATTCCTTTCCGGAGAGATCGCTATATTCATCAGCTCCCGATTGAAGCAAGTCCCTTAAATTAGAGAAGAAACCAATCGTACAAATAACAACGCTGGTATCCGGTTGTTCGCTCAGAATCTTACGGTACACCTTCAGGGCATCCGGAGCGTCGGAAGTCTTCGCCGTATGATGCGGATAGTTAGCGGGTAACTCGTCAGTCCACTTCGTTTTATGCCAAGTAGTCAAGGAGGCCCCCGGTTCGCTCTTTGGTGCCCCTACCGGTATGTCCGGACGGTTGAAATAAGTATTCAGCACCTCAATGCAAGGCACCACCCGCTCATCATGGTTGGAGGAAAGAGTCGCAAGAATATTTACCTGACCGCTATCCGCCAAGGCATGCATCAAGGCCATAGCGCCCACATCATCATAGTCCGGACCTAAATCGGTATCTAGAATAAGATTTACCGGTTGAGGCTTATCGGTTTGAGAAACATTCCCCTTACAGGAGATAAACAAGGCGAATAAGCCCATCAGAAACAATGATTTCTTCATAATCTTTATAATTTTATTGGTGAACAATCTCTTTCGGAGCATCCGAGTAAATCAGTATCTCACCGAAATGTACGGAGACATCATTACGTGGATTTAGCCATTTAAACGTAGCCGTATGTTTTCCCTTGGGCAGCTGATACTTCCAAAACAGGTCGTTCCTACGAGTCGTATAGGATGCCGGAAGGTTCGCCGTCTCAACCAGCTCCCCATCTAGGTACATCTCTACTTTCGCTACGTATTTATCATCTTTAGCGTTCACAAAGCCTTTGAATACGGCGCCTGTTCCCTCAAATGGAAGTTCTCCTACATCGGACAAATTCTTATTAACCGCCACTTTCTCTATCGGATACATACCCTCGAAAGCCTTCTCGTAACGAACGGCTACAGGTTGCTGGCATTTGATCGTCACCTCGTCACCTGAAACGGAACCGCCGTTGCGCTCTATCACTTGCAACGCTTGATCGAAGCCCATTTGGTAAGTCTTATTCAATGAGATGGTCGTATAGGCAAAATCCATATTCTCCACCTCTCTCAAGTTCTTCATCCAATAATCCGGTATACGGCTATAACCAAGGATTGTTCCTAAGATACCACCCGCAGAGGCTGGGTTGCAATCCGAATCTTGTCCACAACGGGTAGAGATATCCAATGTCTTATAGAAATCTCCCTCACCATAAAGCAAGCCGATAAGAATGTATGCGCTATTGATCACGGCATCGATATTGAACGGAACGAAAACGCCATCCGGACAACCAATATCCGAGCTCCATTTCTTCTCACACTCAAACCAAGTGCGTTTCCAATCGTCCGGATATTCCTTATGCCAGCGGATCACATCGCTCATACATTTATAATAGGTACTTTGCTCCGGTATCGTCTTTAACGCCTCGGTCACGATAAACTCGATATCATCCGAGATAAACGATAACGAATACATCGCCCCGACATACACACCGCCGTACCAACCGTCTCCGTAATTCATGATATGCCCGATCTTATCAGAAATCTCGGAAGCCGTATTCGGCATACCCGGCGACATCAGTCCGGCATAGTCCGCCTCGATCTGATAATCCAGATCATCCGCATGAGGGTTATTCAGCCAATGGCCGGACGCCGGAGGCATGATCCCTTGCAAAATATTATAACGTGCCGACTGGTTAGCATGCCATAACGTATATCCCGCCGTAGCGAACGCCATGGCGAATGAGTCCACAGGAGCGTCCAATCCCAACCGGTCAAAGACATCCACGAATGTAAGGTCCATATAAACATCATCGTACAATCCGGGTACATTCTCGTACCACCACTTGATATATCCGTCCGGCCATACGATCGGTACGTATTCTTGAATCATCGTTCCGTTATATTTGAACTCCGTCGGACCGCCATACGTACAGCCTATGGTTTGTCCGGCCCAACCTCCCTTAATCTTATCCATCAACTTTTCTTTACTAATCGTAAACTCAGCGGGCACCGTCGTTTGATCCTTTGCCGAGGGTTGTTGGGAACATGAGGTCGCCCCTAGAAATAAAGAGGCTACCGTTATCACCGCAAATACTGTTTGTTTCATAATATTAGATTGTTTTTATAGATTAATCAAAAATATCCACCTCATTCCGGTAAGGAACAGAAGATTGCGCTCCCACACGAGTCACGGAAATGGCGGAAGCTTTGCAAGCGAATCTCACGGCTTCCCTTAAATCCCGCCCCACAGCCAAAGCCACCGTTAAAGCGCCGTTGAAAATATCCCCGGCGGCAGTAGTATCAACGGCTTCCACTTTTATCGCAGGAACCATATCTACCATGGAATCACAATAGATCAAAGCTCCTTTTGAGCCTAAAGTAACGATTACGTTCTGTACTCCCATCTCCATTATAACTTGCGCCGCCTTCTTTGCGGAAACCTCATCCGTGATCTTCACGCCAGAGATCATCTCTGCCTCTGTCTCATTCGGGGTAATCATATACAGATGCCGGAGTAACGTAGCCGACAAAGTTTGAGCTGGAGCCGGATTCAATATTACCCGTTTGTTCTTCTTCGATGCCATCTTAGCGACAAACTCGACAGTATCCATAGGAATCTCCAATTGCATTAAAATCAAATCGGCTTTTTCTATCGCCTCTTCCGATTTCGCTAAATCAGAAGGTAATAGATTAGCATTAGCTCCGGAGGCCACCACAATACAGTTTTCAGCATGAGCATCCACCGTAATCAACGCTACGCCAGATGGATTCTTCGGATCTGAGAAAATATAGGAAGTATCAATCCCCTCTTCCTCAAATAGCTGCTGGGATTGATGTCCGAATATATCACTGCCTGTTTTACAAATAAACGAGACCTGTTCCCCTAACCGCGCAACAGCAACCGCTTGATTCGCTCCTTTCCCACCCGGGTTCATAAAAAATGTTCCGCCTAATACCGTCTCTCCCGGACGAGGGAGATGATTCGTCTTTACGACCATATCGGTATTGCTACTTCCAACAACCAATATATTATGATTCCGTAAGTCTTTCATGCTTTTCTCTTATTAATCATTCGTTTAACAAAAATATCATATATTCCGCTTGGTACACCAGATTTCATGTTAATTTAAATTC
>ENA-UOJI01000836-UOJI01000836.1-human-gut-metagenome-genome-assembly--contig:-P79-NODE-836-length-21616-cov-13.006725_pt1 | contig 21616 bp, 25 predicted proteins | sample MGYA00242346_ERZ723893 | MGnify/ENA metagenome assembly ERZ723893 | reverse complement strand
ACCATGATTGGGACACCGAGCACACCGAATGCCTGAAAAAGGCTACCTGCACCGAAAAGGGCACCATGCTGATGCACTGTAAGCGCGATGCTTCCCATACCATGACCTACGACTACGGCGGTACTGGTCACGTCTGGGATGAAGGCGTCATCACTACTCCGCCTACTTATGACGAATACGGTGAAAAGACTCTGAATTGCAAGAACTGCGATGCGACCAAGACTGAAAAGGTCCTGCCCACCAAGTACACCTTCACCGTTACCGTTGTTCAGCCGACTTGCACCGAGGACGGCTACACGATGCACAAGTGCAATGAGGACGACAGCTTCTCTTACAAGGACAACATTGTACACGCCACCGGTCATCGTGCCGCGAAGCGTGTTATCGAGCCCACTTGTAAGGAAGAGGGTCGCACCGAAATATACTGCATCGTCTGCGGTGAAGTGAGCAGCACTTTCGATGTCACGCCCAAAAAAGACCATACTTGGGATGACGGTGTCGTAACTACTAAGCCCACGGCTGAAAAAGAGGGCGTCAAAACCTATACCTGCAAGGTTTGCAATGAAACGAAGACGAAGACCATCCCGCGCCTGAACAGCAGCGGCAAGTAAGTTGTAAGCTTACAAAAAGCACAAGAAACACAAAGAGGAGCGTCTGCTTTGGCGGACGCTCCTCTTGCTGTGTCGGAATACCGGATTGGTTGGTATCATTCTTCGGTTTTCTTTTTGAGCCACTGTCTGCGCACGAACGGCATAACATAGGTCTCATCCTCATGCAACTCGAAGCCGTAGCTTTCTGCAATTTTCAGAGACCGTTCGCTCGCTTTTTGTCCGGCAGCATGTCCACGAGGTATTCGTTCAGAACGGTGGCTAAAGAGAGCACGTTATTGGTATACAGTTGGCACTCCCGACTCAGGGCTGGTGTAATAGCCATGTATACTCCTTAAAATGTTAGGTGCTCTAAGCAAAGCTGTGCTACGGGCAGAATTTTATGCGCTGTATCGTTGCGCAGGTATTTAGGATTAAGGTACCTGAGCCCGAACCGGACCCGGTCAAGCGCATCGGCATCTTTGAGAATCGTATACAGCAGCCAGATGCGGTCAATGTTCGGCAGAGAAAGGGCCTCCAAATCTCTGCGAGCGACAGCATCATCGAGGCAATGATACTCGATGAGAAATCCAGTACCGGGATTTTCGGGTTTGCGGTCAGCAGCATAAATATCGCGGGATGCCTTGCCATGGCTATCGTCAACGTAATCGTTCGTACGGCCGATGTCGTGGTAAATGACAGCATCCATCAGCATCTGCGTTTCTTCTTCGGAAAGCATAATGCCATCCATCTCAACGAGAAGAAGCGCGTTGAACAGCACACGCAGCGTGTGCAGGGCATCGTGCCCAGACCCATTTGCATCGAGTTTGCCATGAACTGCATACAGATGCCGAATCTCTTCGCGACCGGCCTGGTACAGGGGCATGATTTCGAGAATTTCTTCTTCGACAGATTCTAAGCCATACAGAGTATCGACTTTTACAGATTTCACGGCAGACGGCAAAATGACAACTTCCGCCTCATTTCTTTCGGGGAAGAACTCAATGATATCATCCTTCGATACCTCTGCCGATACGATAGTGCTGTCTTCAGCGCTCGGCAACCTGCAGGCAAAGAAACAAGCTGCTTTGTAGCTGACCGTCCAAGAGAAAGACTGCGTATACGGCGTTGATTTGCTGCCCTCTCCGCGATAAACGGTAATTGTATCCGGGAACTTCCGAAGCTTTTCAGCAGTTTTCTTCTTCTGCTCCTCAGATTTACCGGATAGGACTTTGCGTATATCGGCTTCGTTTAGATTCTTGAACCCATAATCGGTCAATTTGTAATAATCCATAAAGAGGTCGTACAGTTCCGTTGAGGGCTCTGCGTTCTTGATATACTGCGAGAGCACCGAAACCCTGAAACTGTCTTCGAGAGAAAAGAGATACGACCGAATCCGCTTGACATTCCCCTCAGAAATTGCTTTTGCTATCGAGAGAATCCGATTTTGAAATGCTTCATCCGATTCGTTTGCAACAGATAGGCGCTTGTCGCCGTAAATCTGAAGATTCAAGACAATCGGGATGGTAGGATTTTGAGGCTCGCAATAATAGAGCGAGGACAGGATGTTGTAGGAGGCATAAATGTTCTCAATGGGAAGAAGCGGGTATTTCTCCTGAAATTCCCCGGCAGTCATGCCGACGGTATAGCCCTTCTTCTTGAATTTGGCGAAATCCTTTTTGGTTTTCACTTCCGATAACGGTAGCAGATTATTGAGGTTTGCCCGGTTGGTATTAACGAGAATGTCTCCGATAGTCATGAGTTTGGCGCAGGAAACCCGCGACTTTAGTCGTGGGAGGAATGCGCCCTTAGCTCCTTTCCGTGATATAATTTGTCGCTGCTTCCAGCAACATTTAAAGCACGGACTTGCCGGAGCAAGCCCGCGACTTTAGTCGTGGGTTATTGACGTGTGTATCTCCGCTCTGGACGAATTTATTTGCTTTAATTATACCACATTGCGGGTGCTTTTTCCATACAGGAAAGGCAAAGGGCAAACTGCAAATGAGTTGAGGGATTTGGTGCATCTCATTCCCAAAAAGTTGGAAATACGGACACTTTTAGGAATTGAGTTACAGAAAGTACGGACAAAAACTGCATCTCCTCCGAAAATTGCGTAGCTGCCGGAACTCAGGGGCGCGGGGGAAGGTCGAAGCGTAGCTGCTGATGCGTAGCCGCGTACAAAATGAGCCTGATTTTGAGAAAAAACTTGCAAAAAAGTGCGATTTGTGGTATAATACATTATAGAAGGCAGGAGGTATAGACTCGACGGTGTCATCGATGATGACCTTGTAAGCCGGTGCGGAGTAAACACCAAAACCTTCGACCCGTCAATGACGGTTGCGGCACTTGAATGTGCTGCGCTGCAGAGATGCAGCTTCCTTCTTTCTATCAAAGTGAGAACCCCTTGTACCGGTCATTCGGTGCGAGGGGATTTCTTTTTACTTTTTTACTTTATTTGCTTGCGTGTTTGTGCGAATCGCATAGAATAAGAATTGTACAAGCGGAAATGGGTCCGGCGGGTTCTCGAACCTCTTTCTCTTTCCCGCTGGATAGAAAACCTTCCTTTCTGAGTGTGATTTTTTGCATATGCCATTATGTCTGCCCGCTTGTACATCCTATCCTGCCGGTCACCGCCTTTGGCTGGCAGTTTTTAACCGTGGCTGCGTATTTGTAGTCACGGTTTTTCTTTTGAGCAATTTCTCAGGCTTTGCCGCTTTACGGACAACAGCCTTCGCAAGCGAGCGGCGGGTTGCTCCGGCCCCGCATTTTTTATTATTTATCAGATTGCGCCGTAAAACCACTTGTTTTAGCTATGGGGATATAAGGCGCAGTGAAACTTAAGCTGTAACGCCGTCAAACAGTATATCGAAAATCAAAAAACTTCTCAACGGCAAAAGGATAAAATGGGATGACATTTCAAAAGGGTGTAAAATTTAGAATCTACCCAAACAGGGAGCAGCGCAATCTGATTGACCGCACTCTCGGTTGCAGCAGACTCATTTACAATAAAGGTCTTGCCATGCGAGAGGACGCTTTCAAAGGTGGGGAAAAGTGCGGCTACAAGCAAACTTCTGCTATGCTGACAGCGCTCAAGCAGGATGTGAACTACGCGTTTCTCAAAGAGGTGGATTCCATTGCTTTGCAGCAAGCGCTGCGAAACCTTGATGCCGGATACACAAACTTTTTCGAGCATAGAGCTGCACATCCAAAATTCAAAAGCAAAAAAAGCGCCAAACAATCATACCGCACACTCAATATTGGTAACGGTATACGCATTTCTAATAAGCGCATTCGCTTACCGAAAATCGGTTGGGTAAAAGTGCATCAGTCTATGGAGATTGGTGCGATTCACAACGCAACAGTGGTACGCACAGCCACCGGTAAATATTTCGTGGTTCTTAATGTAGAATATGACCCTCAGCCTATGCCAAACAACGGTTGTGTAGTAGGCATTGATGTTGGACTCAAAGAATTCTATTCCGACAGTAAAGGTGCTGTGGTTAATAACCCCAAATACTTGGAGAAGAATGCCAAAAAACTTGCTCGCGAACAGCGGCGTTTGGCTCGCAAACAGAAAGGCTCACATAATCGTGAAAAGCAGCGTATAAGAGTCGCTGCCGCCCACGAAAAGATTGCTAATCAACGAAACGATTTTCTTCAAAAACAGTCTACTATGCTGGTGCGTGAAAATCAAACCATCTGCATCGAAGACCTTAATGTAAAGGGAATGCTTCGTAATCATAAACTTGCAAGAGCTATTTCCAGTGTTTCGTGGTCGTCTTTCTTTAGCATGCTGGAGTACAAAGCCTATTGGTACGGTTGTACAGTAATTCGTGTACCTACATTCTATCCAAGCAGCCAGACTTGTTCCTGCTGCGGATACCAGAACAAAGAGGTTAAGAACCTTGGCATCCGGAAATGGGAATGCCCGTCTTGCCACACGGTTCACGACCGCGACAAAAACGCTGCCGTTAATATTTTGCGTAAAGGGCTTGAGCAAAAGTCCGCTTGAAAAATACATACCGTACCGTGGGACACACGGGAAGTAACGCCTGTCTGACATCGTGTAAGACGCAACAACCTCGGTTGCTGTGCAGTGGTGGTTGATGCAGGAATCCCCCTGCTTTAGCCGTGGGGAGAATGTCAAACCGTGGCTACGTGTTCGTGGTCATGATTTTTCTTTTGAGCAATTTCTCAGGCTTTGCCGCTTTACGGACAACAGCCTTCACAAGCGAGCGGCGGATTGCTCCGGCCCCGCATTTTTTATTATTTATGCATACGAAAGGGAAATGCATGTATACGTTCTATATCATGAGGTTTTTTAAAAAAACACATATCTCTGTTTATGAAGGAAGTTTAAAAGGACTTTGTAAAATGATAGAATTGATTTTAGGGAAAAAGCTGGAGCCAAATCATCTTCAAAAAACACTAGAAAGAACAAATGTAAGCCGATTGGGTCTACAATATATAAAAAAAATAGAAATGAAATATTGTTGATTTATACCGAATGAGGTTTGATATATGTTTGTATGCCCTATGGTTCGTTGTGTGATGAATGCAGCAAGCGCCTTACCGAACAGATTTACGGCAAGTACGAAACACCTTGATTTTCTACGATATCCAATGGCCCCCGAAGAAATTCGACGAAAAATGCACAACTAAAAATCGCCCTCGACCTGTCCATGGGTCGAGAGCGATTTAACTGTCAGGAAAACTGTAAGGTCGCAGGGCGGGGAGTTATGCCCAGGGGTCAGCTACCTGCGGAATACGGATGCCGGTCAAAAGCTGCTGCTCCCACAAAAACCACTGCCCTGTGGATGGTTTGTTGCGTAGCTTTAGAGGGCGCGGGCTGTCAGCGCCGCTGCAAGCCACATATAAGGTCAGGTACCCGTCAACAAACTGCGTCCGGCTGTAAGTGTTTTCCGAAACGGTGACTCGGTACGGCTGCACAGGTGTGTAGTTGTTTTCCGGTGTGGAACCGACAAGGTAGGAACGCATCAGGTATTCCTTGCCGCGAAAACGGTCGCGGATAAACTGTTTGTCGATGCCGTTCAAGGGACGCGGACCGCGCAGGAAATCCAGCATTTTCTCGGTTTCGGCAGGGTTTTCCGGGTACAGCGCCAGCGCCGCCACTGTCAGAGCGGCCACTTCCTCCGGCACAGTCAGCGCAGCCTGGGGCATAGCCTTCAGCTCGTCCAAGGTCTTGGGAAGGCTGTTCAACATGATTTCACTCATCTGGGGACCTCCTGTTCATCATAGTTTTCGGGCTATATATTTTTGCCTGTCACGCCTCGCGTGTCAGGCAAACGAATGCCTCCACATGAAACATAGGTGTAGCGTATGCTTGTCGGTGTTTTCACAATTAGCAAGATTACTGCGGGAACTGCTCACTGCACCTATTGCCGTGAACCAGCTTTTCGATATAGCGTCGTTGCTCCAAACCTTCGGTAGTTATGCTTCTTACAGCATCCCAATTGTCGTTGACAATACCAATCAGGTAGGAGAGTGCTGGCTGGTATATACGAACCGTATCATCAAGGCTGACACTGCATCTGACAGTTCTTACTTGATAGCTGGAAGTAATTTGCAAAGCACCCACCTCCTTTACAACGACATTTTATTGTGTTGTTATTATAGCACAAATACAATTAGTTGCAAAGGTTGTAATAATTTGAAAAATAACCCAAAACGCGAGGATTATATGCAGCCGATAATAAAAACCAACGCCTGGTATACACTGGTGACAGGCAAAAGCGAGGTCATCAGCGCATCGTGGTGCAAGCAGCAGCTTGCCAGGATTCTGAAGAAAAGTACCGATGCAATCATCCTGTTCGATGTTACCGGCAGCTATGCAGCGCTTGTTTTAGACCACGACAGGCTCATCCCCGGACAAGTACCGATGGCGGTTAAGCAATATAAGTCCACTCCGGAAGGCTTTGTCCTTGCACATACCGTCAAGGTCGATGTCGAGAATGCGCAGGAACCCCGGCTTCTGGTTTTCGATGTTAGCCGCGTGATGGCGGTCTCGTGGAAGAAGGGCATTGCCGCTATTACGAAAATTCTGGAAGTCTGGATGATGTGCTGCGAACCGCAAGCAGAACCAATCTGGCTGTTCCTGAACATCGACCCGTATGGTTTCGAGTTGTCGGATAGCGATGGATGGGAATGCCTGGAACGAATTGTTAAGGAAAAGGAGTTCAAGGTAAAACCTGTCTTCCTCACTAAGGGCAAGACTGAACGAGAAATCAATGAACGCCTGCACATTAAAGCATAACGGCGGAGGAATCCGCTAACTGTCTTTTCAAAGCGGCCTCCACGGGGCAGACAGTGGGCAACAGCTTTTGCTGGCGAACGGCTTTCAAATCAAAACAAAAAATTATCATAAATCACGGAGGAAATACTATGACTAACGAGCAGTTGAGAATCGCATTGGTTGCAAACGCCGTTACCCGCTCGAACCGTATCGGTTTCGACTTTCAGGACCCGGCAGGCAAGACTCTTGACGAGTACACGAAAGAAGCAATGATGCAGTGTGTCCGTGTCGCGCAGAAGATGCGTCAGCCGGGCCTTGATAAGGAGTTGGCTGGACAGGTTTTCCCCATTTACACCATCGGGAACTGGGCGCGGGAGAAGGTCGTCTATGATTTCGACAAGGATTTTCAGGAACTGCTGATGGATACGGACGATATCGTCATCCACCACGAGATTCTCGAACGCCTCGCATTCAAGGATTTCTATCTGCCGCTGTATGACAGCAAGGATTACTGCGGTATGTTCGTACATATCGAGTTCGAGCCCAAGACCAAGGATACGTTTATCGGCATCGTGTTGGTCGGTGGCGTTGAGAATGAGAAGGAGAACTATGCGTTCCTGTCTCTGCCTGCCTGGATTAAGGAGGGGCAGACGCTAACGGAAGCAACTCGGAGCACAAAGCAGTATATTGAGAAAGCTGCGAATCAGCGCTCTACCACAGATGTGGCGGTTCCCGCTACGATGGAAGAGATTCCTCCCGTTTACAACGAGGGCACGCCGTATGTTCGCCTTGCGATGCTCTGCGCCTACTACCTCGCGAGCAAGGGCTCTGATGTACACCTCAATCCTATCAAGAAAGAGGACCGTCAGCCGTTTATGTTCAAGGGCAAGGCACAGAGGGTCAATGTCAAGGTCTTTACGGTAGGAGACCATGTGGCAGAGAAGTACAAGAATGAGGGGGACGGGAAAGCACCGCGCTGGCGTCACTACTGGGGCGGGAACGGCCGCGAACGCCGTGAGTGCAAGTTCTCGTTCTGATGAATCTACGGGGTGACAGCATGGATATAGTCAATATCTGTACGGCGGGACTGATGCTGTCGTCGGCTGTGCTGTTTGCGGGGAACGCTGTGTACGATTACAAGTTCGGTAAGAAAACGACGGCGGCTATCCGGCAATTTGAGAGCGGGAAGCCGTCTTCTATCATCGACGATGTGTTGAATCAGACACTTCTCGTAATCGCAATTTGTACCGGAATTGCATTTGTTTTCGAGGAACTTGCCTTACATCTTCAAGACATCGAGAATGTGCAGGCACAGTACATGGTGCAGTTCAGCCTGAATGTCTTTATACTGGTCGGCGTTCAGGCTATGATGTCCATTGCGTTCCTTCTTACTGCGTCCACCGTGGCAATGTTCGGGCTCAAGCGGAGAGGACTGACAAAGTTTGCCATTATGACATATCTCTGCAAAATCGCAGAAAACCTCGCGGGCGTGTATGTGCTTGTCAAACTGGCTGTCAGTTACTTGCAAGCAATATAATATCACCTATAATCGAATAAAATCATAACATTGGCTGTGCAGGATAGGTCTTGCCGCCCACAGAAAAAGGAGAACACCATGAGCACTGAGTTGGTCGCCATTGAGCGCATCTCGATTCGCAAAGGGAACAGCAACGCGGACGATATCCGCAGCTGCCTCGCACATTATCTGCTTCAGTTTATCAATTCCGCCAGCATTGAATCTCTGTCGATGCATAAGCTGAGCATCAAGGTCGATGGCAAGACGGTATTGTTTGTTCAGGATAAGACCGGCGGCGTGGGTCTGAAAGGTCTTGATACCGACTGGCAGCACACGCCGGAAATGTCCGCAATTCTTGACCAGTTGGTGACGGATGTGGATGTTGAGGTGTTCCTGTCCTATGAGATGATTCACTTTTTCAGCACCGAGAACTTCTATGGGTACAATTTCTGGAGCGAGGTGCTGCAGGAATACGGCTGCGAGGCGGTTCGCTACAAGGGCCTCGAATACTACGATGTGGAGAGCAATGTTGTCATGCTGTCCTTTGACGGCAAGGAACTCTGCGACAACCCCGACTATGTGCCGGAATCGGCGGTCAATGACATCCACAAGTGGTTCTGCTACACCTTCGAGATGTCGCTTGAACCTGATACGCCGTTCACTGCCGCACAGGTAGATAAGATGCTCGCTGCCATCGAGTCCGTGCATGGTGTCTTTGGTCGAGAAGAGGACGATGTTGCGGATGTGGGGGAGGATTACCTGTCCATCTGCACCGGCGTGACGCTGACCGACAAGGAGGTCCCGGCGTTTGCTGCGTTCCTGCAGGCAATGTCGGATGTCGCCAAAGAACTCGACACCACGCTCGACTATACCGCTGAGTTCACCCCGGCAGAGATGGAAACCTTTGCAGCCATGATTATGGATGACGACAATGGCAAAATCGTGCCGAGATATTATCGCTACTGATATGCAAAGCCTCACCAGTCATTGGTGGGGCTCTTTTTTGTATGGGAGGGGGAAACAATGATTTCTAAAGAACTTTTTTGCAAGACGATTGCTGACATTCAAGAAGACGTGGCAAGGATTCCCCCTCATTCATGTGGGGGAGGAATTGCCACACATTTCAGGTTGCACAAACGTGCGAGCCGCATAAAATTAAGGTATAAGGTGGTGACAAGCAATGGCTGTTGTAAAGCTAAATCGCGCAATACAATATAGAGCATACCCCACGGAAGCGCAAGCAGTGTTGCTTGCCAAGACCTTTGGTTGTGTTCGCTTTGTGTGGAACCGTATGCTTATGGACGCACAGCAGTTTCTTAACGAAGCAGGAACGTTTTTTGTTCCCACGCCCGCTAAGTACAAAAAGGAGTTTCCGTTTCTTAAAGAAGTAGATAGCGGTGCTTTGTGCAACACACAGCTTGATTTGCAAGATGCCAATGACCACCATTTGGAAAGTCCTAAAACCGTTGGTGCTCCAAGACTTAAAAGTAAGCACAAGAGCAAGATGTCTTATACAACGAACATTCATTCGTACAAAACAAAAGACGGTAGTGTCGTACATACCCTTGCGCTTGGTTATGAAGCGATAAAACTGCCCAAAATCGGGTGGGTGAAAATCAAGAAGCACCGCCAACCGGGTGCTGACTGGATACTGAAAGGTGCTACTGTCAGCTGTACTCGCAGCGGTAAATATTTCATTTCGCTGTTATATGAATTCGAGAAAGATATTCAGTCTGTTGTTCCTACTAAAGAGAAATCTCTTGGCTTGGATTATTCTTCTCATGACTTTTACGTTGACAGCAACGGCGAAGTTGCCAATTATCCGCGATTCTATCGTCAGAGTGAAGAGAAAATTGCAAAAGAGCAGCGCAAACTGTCTCGTATGAAAGTAGGCTCTAAAAACTATAACGAACAACTACATAAAGTTCAGCTTCTGCATGAACATATAACCAATCAGCGCAAGAATTTCTGCCATACGGTAAGTGCCGCGATAGCCAAGCGGTATGATGCCGTATTCGTGGAAGACATCAACCTGCGCGGCTTGGCTGGTTCTCTGAAGCTTGGTAAATCCACAAATGATAACGGCTTCGGTATGTTCCGCACAATGCTTGAGTATAAGCTTACATCGCAAGGAAAGACCTTTGCCAAAATCGATAAGTGGTATCCGTCCAGCAAAACCTGCAGCGTTTGTGGTCTTGTAAAAGATGACCTCACGCTGGCAGACAGAAGCTGGACATGCAGCAGTTGCGGTACAACACATAACCGCGACCACAACGCTGCCATAAACATTCGCAATTTGGGATTATTGGGACTATATCCCGCATAATCCAATTCTCACCCCAGCTATGCCGCCATGCAACAGCGGTGAACGCCCCTTGTACTCGGTCGCACGGACGGTAACCGTGCCTAACAATCCGTCGAGTGGCGAAAAAATTGGAGTCCTGCGGGACTACAAGCCCCCTCCTTCAGGTGGGGGTAGTTGACGAGCAAGACCGGAAAATTTCGGAATTTGACCATGCGCTCGGCAAAATCTGCGACTCGGCAGTAGTGTTCTATGCTGACAATCTGTATCTTGCTGCATTGCTCCGCATCCTTAAAGAAGAACTTGACGACAAAGCAGCCACCATTGAATGGTGGCTGTATGAGGATGTCCGCAAATGCATCTGGTTCGACCTCGAAGATGGTCGCCGGATGCGCTATGACATGCCTACCGCCGAATCACTGTATGACTACTTGACGCTGCCGTTTGAGCAGCTTCCTCTCGAGGTAGAATCATGATTTTCATTTTTTCGCTTGTCATTGCAGCGCTGCTTTGCATTGCATCGTTCATTTGCTACAAGGTGTCGGGCAAGATGCTGGATGAGAAAGATGCGGAAAAATGCGCAAAGGAAGCGGAACTCAAAGAAAAACTGATTGACCACATGATGCAGACCAAAAGCAAGCCGCTGTCGGACGATGAATTCAGTTTTGGCGGTGCTTATGAGGCATTGGTCATGGAGGGAGAGCGTCAAAAGCAGTTGGCGGATGTAGATGAAATTGACAAATTAACGGACAAAATTCATCTGCTGAGCATGGTCGAACAAATCTCATACCTCACGCTTTCTTTCGGCGTAATGTTCGCCTGTATGCTTCTGTTCGTGACCGGTATTATCGCTGTTGGGGTGCTGGCTGCGAGCCTATGTGCTAAATGAATGCTCAGAACGGAAAAAAGGGGGACACTATGAGCAAGAACCCGAAAATTGAAGGCATCGTCTTCAAATACGGCGATGATGACTACTCTTTCTGGATGCCAGATATCTCGAAAGATGAGAACGAGAAATTCGTGCAAACACTGTTTGCGGCCTTTTAGGATAATGGCTGTTCGGTGCGCGGCACAAAGAAGGACATCCTCGATGCCATCCGAGAAAACACCTGAAACGATAGGTGCGAATCTCAGAAAAATATTATGTGCTCGACACGAGCGTTCTTCTGTCATCTCCGTACTCTAACGAAAAACAACATTGACCAGGCACATTTCTAAGCGCTGCGACATTTTTCTGGGGGGTTGCAAGGCCGTTTGCAACATTTTTCCGAAATTCACCGATATTTTTTGCAGTCATCCATCACGGATGGCTGCTTTTTTTGTTTACGCGAAAAAGTTGCCGATTTGTGCGAATTGCAGATAATGAAAATCAAGGGCAGTCATAGCGGTATTGTCCGCACAGAAATTATCAGAAAGAGATTTTCCAGATAGTTCTGGAATTTTGGAGGAGTCACAAATGTACGGTAAACCGATGAATTTCATAGACTGGCTGATTGATATGCCGGAAGAGTTTTCATTTTGGGTAGAGGACCAGATAGCAGTAATGTCACCGGTAACGATTGCCGTGGTAATTGTTGTCGCATTGGCTGTTTTGGCCGGTGTATGGCTTCTCGTCGTCTCTGCCGCCAAGAAGGATGTGCGCAATACCAGCGAAATTCTGGCAGGCGTTGAGGAAGTCAATCAGGGATATGACTTCTATGATGTAGACGAAGAAATCCGCCTTGAATACCCGCTCGAATCCCTTGAAGAGTATAAGGGCACTTCCCTCGATAAGCTGTTCATGAGCACTGTTCGGAAAAAGATTCCCCAGTTTGAGGAGGTTTTCGGATGGGCGCAATCGAATGTAATTCAGTTTGCGGCATATAAGGAAGAACTTAAAAGCATCCCTAACTGGACCGAGAAGGACAATGATTGCGGGAGAAGAATCCCTTTCTGGCTGTATAAGCACTATGAGAAGAAGCTGGTCAATGCAGCTGTGTTCGGCACTCCCGTGACCGAGACGACCTTCATTGCGATGAAGCAGTATACGCCGCATAAAGGCAAGCCGACGGAGGAGTCTAAGACCTATTCGATGGCAGAGGCTAAGGAATTCGTAAGACTCGCTAAGGCGCACGAACGGGAACGCCAGCAGCGGGAAAACGAGCGGAGGCAGGCATCCTCGCAAATCAAGTATGAGGTTTTGCAGCGGGACAGGTTCCGGTGCGTTGTCTGCGGCAGGACCCCGGAACAGGGCGCGAAACTTCATATTCAGGCGGTAAAGCCGCTTCCGAAACATGAAAGACCGTCTGCAGATTGTTTCCGAACCGTGTGCGAGGATTGCCTGAGAAGGAAAGGGTGAGGGGCAGAGATGTTTTGTATATGCGTACTTATCATAGCAGCAGCTGCCGTGTATATGGTCGAAGCGTATATTCATACCTACTACGCGATTGAGTATATGCACGGCGCACCGCTGTTCTTTGTACTTCTTGCAAAATACGCGGCACCGGTCCTGTTCCTGCTCCTGTGCGTGTACTTTGTATTCCGGTACAGGGAGAAGCGGCGGGAATCGGAAAAGCCTGCGCAGGATAAGCCCATGAACCGAGAAGAAGTCTATGCGGAGAAAATTAACGCGACCGTAAAAACGAAAGCAGTGTTCTCAGACCAAGCCGACCAGATGCTGTATCAGGTCAAGCGGTTCGGACAAAAGATGGCGGTAGCCTACAGCATGACGCAGGACAGCAAGACTTCCGGAGAGCAGGCGAAGTGCCTAACGCTGTTGGCATCGGCAGAACGAATATTCTATGACCGGCTGGATGACGCTATCCGCTCGGCATCGATGTTCGATGAGACAGAATACAAAGCTTTCCAGAAAGGCATTATCTCGTTCGGAGATACCGATACCGCCAAAAAGAAGCAGGAGATATACGCCGGTATCATTAAGACGATAAACAATGTGGTCCATGATAATGAGCGTCTTATCCTGCGCTTAGATTCTCTTGCCTATGCACTCAATCAGCGCTCAGCACAGAATCCGTGGGATACCGATGTGGTCCTGGCAATGTCAAGACTCGATGATGTCATCACAAAGACGAATCAAGACCTTGAACAGGACGAGGAAATCAGCCGCGAGGCTTTGAAACGATATGATACTTTGAATCGAGGTAATTGACCATGACAAGAAAAGGTGTGTTCCCGATAGTAGCGACCTTAGCGGTCGTTGGCGTGGTATTGGCGGTGTTCTCCCAGACGGTGATGCGGGACTCAAATATCAGCACCAATACCATGACAACGGAGCAGGCGTATGCTGATTTGAGCGGAAAGATGAAACGCATCGGTGTACAGGAAGTATCCGTCAACCCGCAACAGCTTGATGTATCGGAGTTTTTGGACGCGAAAGATGAGTTGCCGGATATCGACTCCTCCTACCCGTTTGTGGTAGAGGGAAACGGTGATGTCAACATTGAAATCTTCTCTTCCGGCGAGAAAGCAGCAGAATCCGGTTCCGATTCTTTCCTGACCAGCATGGCAAAGAAGTTCAACGCCCAGCACAATAAGACTTCCGGAGACAAGACCATGAGCGTCTCTCTGCGCTCCGTTCCGTCCGGCACAGCGGCTGAGTATATCTCGACGGGAAAGTATCAGCCTGAGTGCTATACCCCTTCAAACACGCTCTTTGGCGAACTGGTGAAGAACGAGGGCGTAGAGTTGACCATCGAGGCTGACCGTCTGGCCGGCAATGTGGCGGGTATTCTTGTATCTAAGAAGACAGGGGATATGCTCCGCTCTGAATACGGTGAAGCGTCTGTTTCTTCCGTTCTGAACGCAGCCATCGATGGCAAACTCATGATGGGATATTCGAATCCCTACACGAGTGCAACGGGTCTCAACTTCCTGCTTGCGGCCCTTGCGAGCAGCGGCAGCGATGCGATTGTCGATACGGCTGCTGTTGAGAATTTCCAGAAATTTCAGGCGAATGTGCCGCTCGTATCCTTTACTACCCAGCAGATGGTCCAGTCGGCAGACAAGGGCATCGTGGACGGTGTCGTGATGGAGTATCAGTCTTATCAGAATGACCCGACCTTACAGCGCAACTACGAGTTCATCCCGTTCGGTGTACGGCACGATAATCCTCTGTATTCCATCGGGAATGTCTCTGCGGAGAAGAAGGAAGTTATTGCTGCCTTCGTTTCCTTCTGCGCTCAGAACCAGGCAGAGGCGACGAAGGACGGGTTCAATGGCCTCAACGACTATGCTTATACAGGCAAGGCATACGACGGCAATACCATCGCACAGGCGCAGAGTGTCTGGAAAGAAGAGAAGGACTCCGGCATTCCTATTGTGGCAGAGTTCGTTGTCGATACTTCCGGCTCGATGCGCGGCGAACCCCTGAATGCCCTGAAAACCGCGATGATAAACACCATCCAGTATATCAATGACGACAACTATATTGGCATTATTGGCTTTGATTCGGATGTCAGGGAATACCTGCCCATCGACCAGTTCTCCCTGACCCAGAAAACCCTGTACAAGGGTGCTGTGAACTCCCTCGATGCAAACGGCAGCACCGCAATGTACAACGGTCTTTGCGTTGCTATGGACCGCATCTACAAAAAATCTCAGGAACTGGGTGGGAATTGCACGCCCATCATCTTTGTGCTCACGGACGGTGACAACAATACCGGATATGACTTCTCCGATACGAAGAACATCATTGCCGGTATGGATATCCCCATTTACACCATCAGCTACAACTACGCAGCTGACAGTCTCTCGGAGCTCGCTTCCATCAACGAGGCGGCAGCTATCGTCGGTAACAGCGAGGATATTACCTATAAGCTCCGCAATCTGTTCAATGCAGAGATGTAACTCAAAAGCGCGGTTTTGTCCGCGCAGCTGCTCAAAAAGACAGCCTCCACGCGGCGAGCAGCGGACAACGGGAAACAGTCCCGGCAAATCGTCTTTCAGAACGGAAGGTGGGATAGCACTATGCGAGCACAACAGGTCCCGAACTCTCCCTATTTTATCCATTACGACGATAACGGTTATTGCTGTATATCCAAAAGCAGAGAAAGCCAAGAATCCATCCCGGAATCCGAGATGCAGGAGTTTCTTGATGCAGTAGCCAACGGGTTACTCTACATCGAGAAAGAGCGAAAGAGCAGATACCAGCGCATCGAAGAAGCCGAAAAAGCAGCTTTTGCCAAGGGTGAAGCGGAAGGTCAAGAAGATAAGCTGCTCGCCACGGTAAAAACGTTGGAGGATGAGCGGGAACAGAACCAATATCACGGGTCCGGTGGTTTTCGAGATGGGGATGAAATTCTCCATGAATTAAACGAATGGTTGATGTGTGTATGACTATGATGGGAAGTATTCCGATTCCAAATACCAGATTTTATCTGACTAGCATCGACGGTAAGAAGTGGTTCGTAACAGAATACTACAGAACCGCACCGTTTAACCCCGACAAAGAGACCTACGACTTGTACAAGGCGTTTGCAGAAGCATTCCAAGAAAACGAACGAGAAGAGCGAGAATTTTCTGAAAAACGCAAAGAAGCAGTGAAAAAAGCCTACGGTAACGGCTTAAACGCGGGACGACACAGCCATCTGCAGGCTCCGTCAAGCCTAAGCGAAGGCAGACCGGGACGTGAACAATACGATGGTTTCTATGCTTGGTATGCTGCGCACGGAAGATAAGAGAACAAATTGAAAGGAGGAAACAGCTATGCCACTTTATTCACGAGAAGATGCAGAAAAAGCCTGCATTGAATCTATTGAACATGCTCGCGCAGTTAATAATAATACTACTGACAAACAGTACAAAATCGAAAAACGGCACAGGAAAGCGGCAGAACGAATATGAGCATAGCAAAAATCGAAACTGCATCAGGCGTAACGCTGGTCCTCAATGGCAACACGGTCTTTGCCTCTGACGATACATCCTACTGGCTGCAAGGGGCGAAAGTCATTGGTGACGATGGACATGTCTATGGGCATGCCGAGACTATCCGAGACGCCCTGTGTCTCGTCTTGGCAAAATACGGCGGGCTAAAGGGAAACAGCACAAAACAAACAAAACAAGTAAAGGCGGTGAGGACATGGTAGTGTACACGAAATCAGGCGTGACGGTGAATTGCTGCGGCAATCTCCTGATTGCATCGGACAGCAAGACCTACAACCTCTGCGGCAGGATGCTGACATGCAGCGTCAAAATCATCAGCTACAACTGCCAATCGAAAGACGAAGCGCTGGGTACGGTCGTGGGGCTGTACGGCGGTAGAAGGTTTTAGGGAGGTACAACAATGCAAACGGTCATGACAAACAGCGGCGTAGAACTGCGCGTGGAAAACAGCATCATTTATACGACCGACTCCAAGGCATTCTGGCGTAGCGGGAACATGTTGGTCGGAAACGGCACTGTCATCAGCTACCAGTGTCGCTCGATGGATGAGGCGGTCGATATGGTCGCCGCCTTGTACAACGGAAAGAAAGCAGAAGCAACACAGGTATAATCCTCTATAAAAGTATACGCCGTTCACCTTTTCGGGTGGACGGCTTTTTGCTTTGTGTATATAGCGATTCGGAAGCAAAGCAAGCTGATTTTACCAGCACTTTGATATTCTACGGGCAGTTGCACAGTCGTGCGAATTGCATACAATGGGAATTGGAGAACAAAAAGAGCGATGCAAGGATGTATTTATAATAAATAGGGCTGCTTTTGTAAATCGGCACGAAATTAAACGAAAAGCGAAGAGGATACAAGAAATCACGAATAAAATCCGGCTGAGGCGGATAATACTTGTGCCGAGCAGTTTGAATTCCGGACAATGGGACAGCTAAAGTGGTAGAATGAAACTAGGAATACCTAAAATCAGACTTAATCGGAAAAACAAAAAACATGAATGAATGATTAGTTGCTAAAAAAGTAACTGCACGCTTATATACCAGACCAAAAGAAATGACCCAAATCTGTTTAGGAAGGATAGGCACAAAATGGCAAGGAGAAAAGCAAACGACTTGGAAAATCAGATGTCGCTAATGGACATGATGGCATCGGAAAGCCCAGAATATACCGAAGAAGGCCCGGAAGAACTCTTGGACCCTGGTGAAGATACAGGGGAGAGTGAAGGGCAGACGGATAAGCCATTCAAACTCGTGGCGAACAAAACCACGAAGGCAAAGGCGAGCATCTCCACGCAGGCGCTGAGTGTTGTGAAGGCGATATATGCTGATACGGTCGAAACGAATTGGGAGGAGCTGTTTGACGGGTTCGACAGACTCTATGCTATCACTTTTTCGTCCGGTATCGAGTTCGTGAATAAGGTCATCAACAAGTTCTCGTATGCGGAAGTCGTGTTCGGCTGCGAGAAAATCATCGCCAGCGACATCGCTGCCATCATGTCGGTGCAAATCGACAGCGTGCAGCGGCTCGCTAAGTCTAAGTCGGCAGGAAACCTCGCGAACCGCCTCGATGACGGGTCTTTGCAGTTGTATGTGTCGCGGGACACGAAATCGCACGAGAAAATCTTCATCTTGGAGAGCGCTGACCATAAGCGTGTCCGAGTCATCACTGGCAGTGCGAATATGTCGGCATCGGCATTTTGCGGCATTCAGCGAGAGAATATCGTTTGCTTCGATGATGAAGCGGCATTTTCGCATTACAAGGTTCTGTTCGAGACCTTCAAGGATACCTGCTCCGACAATATCTCCTATAAGGCAGTCGTGAGCACTATGAATCAGGAAGACTACCTCAAAGAAAACATCAAAGAAGTGCCCGTCTTTCAATCAATCGAAAAGCAGAAGCTTGTCTTTCTGGAACAGGCGCAACCTGAGGACGAGGTGGAATACGAGATAGTTGCCGATGTCAAGAAAATGCAGGAGCTCGTCAAGCCGATTATGCCTAAGATGGCGGTACAGGCAAATCGTATTGTGGTAGCAGCGGAACCGATGCGCGTTTTTACGAAACGGTATACCGAGGTTCGGCGTGTGGCGGCTGAGGCAGTTAAGCAGCTTCCGAAACTGCATATCGACTATGATGCCGGAACTATGACCTTCAACGACGAGAATATCGACCTCAATCCGAATCTCAGCGAGGTGGCAAAGAACATCAAGAGCATCCAGAAGTTCTTCTCAGGCATGGACTACTTTTACGGCGATGTCGAGCAGGCCAAGAAGGACTACTTCAAGTATATGACATGGTATCTGACTACCCCGTTCATGGCGTACCTGCGGTATTTCGCATCAAGGAACAACTACGATACCAAGCTGTTCCCGATGTACGGCGTTATATACGGTGATTCTAATGGCGGCAAGACGACCTTTATCAAGTTCCTTGTCAAACTCATGTGCGGGGAGACCGTAAAGATGAACACAACGGAGGATTTTACAGCCACAAGAATCGACGGCCTCAAACGAGTATGTGAGGGACTGCCGCTGAACATCGACGACCTCGCCAAGACCCAGTTCCAGAACCATTCAGAACGGGTAATCAAGAACGATGAATGGGGTATCTCAGACAGGCTCGTGAACTATCCTGCTGTATCTATCACATCGAATAAAATCACCTCGCTGACAAAAGACCTCTCGAAACGCGCTATCATCTGTCGAATCGGTGCTAAAATCGACAACGAGCGCGGTGCCAAGAACTCGAAGCGAGTGAATGAGAGTATGTCGGAGTTGACCACCGCGTTCTACGGGGAGTATGTCCGACGGATGCTTGTTTGCATCGACGAGATGACGACGGAAATGCGTGAGAATGCGAATGGCAAAGAATACTTCCCGGATATCTTCCATGCCTCGTCCAGTGTGATTGCAGATATCTTCGAGGCTTGCGGAATCGATTTGCCGGACTATGTGCGTATCCTGTATTACAACGACTACATGGGCGATGAGAGCATCGGCCGTGCTGCGATTGAAAAAATCGAACTGGCGTGGCAGGCTGACCCGAGCAAGTTCCGGGTGGATAAGAAGCAGAACCGGCTCATTTACTCCTATCCACCGGATGGACCGTGGTACGAACTGAAATACATTGCAGACGAGCTGCCGAACTCCCTTGAAGCAGAGATTTCGGGCGGCAACCAGCTTATCATGAACTACGAGCAGGCACAGGAATTGTTCGGTATCAAGTTTCGGCGCTGGCTGGGAATCTTTAACCTCTAATACTCATGGCAGGTTCTTTTCGGAGCCTGCCTTCTTATTTCGCAAAAATAGTTGCCCATTTGTGCGAATTGCGTACCATGAAGTATACAGGCAAGCGGTATTGCCGCTGAGAACGACTGTCGAGCAGAGAAAGGATAACACTATGAACGAGCAAAATTTCGTTGAAGATACTCAGGATTCTACCGAGGACATTCAGTATCAGGCGTATGTGGCACTGGTCGAGGATTTCAAGGAATTCATCGATACGACAGTAAAGGCCGGCAAGGATTCCTATAAGCATGTAGACTTGTTCAACGGCAAGCCTTTAGAGGAGTCCGTGACGCATACTGTGCCGCTGGAAGATGACAAGGCACAGCTTCTGGCTGCGGCGTGCATGGACTTGGCAAACTCGACTCTGTGGCTGTACTACCACCAGAATAAGTTCAAGGATACGGAGTTCGCCGAGGTCGTCAACAACAACTATCCGAAATATCAGGTCCGAGTACAGCAGGAGATGAACCAAGAGGGAGGACAGTTTTATCTGCGCAGCTGGTATTCGCTGGCTCAGAAGATTTCCAGAGAGTGCCAGTTGAAAGCGTTCGAGGGCTACAAGCCCAAGGAGCAGATGACCTATGTAAACATCTATCTGCTCGTCTATGCTGCCATGAAGTCCCTGAAAAATGGGTCTTTGAGACATATCATGGCAAATGTCGAGCACGACTCCGATAAAATCGGAAACCTCGCGTTCTATTTCTTCACCTACATCCTTGAAGTGTTAGAGAGGCCTCTCGGATAAAAGAATAACCCTGCACATGCTGCTTTGGTGTGTGCAGGGCTTTTTTGTTTGTGGGGGATAGGCTCGGAACGATATGCGGAACAATATCAAAACCAAATCGACATTGTTCCGATGCATTGTTCCGACAGGCTGGTTTTGTTCAAGGTGTCTGCCGCACAATCTAAATAATCTTTTTTAAAAGGTGACATCAAATAAGCTCCGGGGGCTGTATTGCTCCCGGAGTTTGCTATTATTTGGGGTGCATCGGCTTGTTGCAATCCATACACAAGATGCGCACAAAGCGTGGCCCCCGCTATTTTCGTTCTGAACACAGATTGCCTTTGCTAGGCGGTGTTGAGGACACGAATTTTTGAAAAAGCGGTGCAGAAAATTTCTCTCAATAGGCTCATCCACAGAAAAACATGGAATACAACCGAAAACTCGCTGGAAAAAGTGCGGATTTCAGCAAAAACTCGTTGGGAAAATGTGCAAGGACACAAAACTGGTAGGAGTTGCAACTCGTACACAATACTCTGACCACCATCATCAAGCTGCCTGAGAACCTTTTCTTCGGTCTTGGCGTTACTACTTCTATCTTCATCTTCGAGACTGGCAAGCCTCAGAATGGGCGCAACATCAAGGGCTACTATGTAGCTGATGACGGTCTGGAGACAGTCAAGAACAAGGGCCGGCAGGATGTACACGACAAGTGGCCTGCGCTGGAAGATTACTGGGTCAAGACGATTCAGGATGACAACGATGACCGCTACAACACTCGCCAGCTTATCAATCCGGCTGAACATCTGTCCTATCAGATGCCGGAGAAACCCTTTGAGTTGTACGAGGAAGACTTCATCAAGACCGTGATGGACTACGAGATGTACAAGCGTGGCATCAACGCCAAGGAGTTCGGGGACAAACTGCTGCAGAAGGTGCTCTACGGTTCGACTGTGACCGGAACCGAGGAAGGCACGAACATTCTGGTGGAGAAAGGAGAGGACAATAATGGTGAAGATTGATACTTCCGAATGGAAGGAATTCAAACTCGGATATATTATGGTCGGAAA
>ENA-UOJI01000827-UOJI01000827.1-human-gut-metagenome-genome-assembly--contig:-P79-NODE-827-length-21693-cov-7.605185_pt1 | contig 21693 bp, 18 predicted proteins | sample MGYA00242346_ERZ723893 | MGnify/ENA metagenome assembly ERZ723893 | reverse complement strand
ATGCAATATCACATCTTCATTTCTATTAAAAAACCTGTAAAACGTCGCCCTACCCACGCCGGCCTTTTTAACTATGTCCGTGACGCTTATTTTTTCGTAATTGTACTCTTTCATCAACTTGAAAAGCGCCTGTACTATATAAAACTTGGTATAGTCTTCCTGGTCGTATTGCACGATACACTTTCTCCTTTTTTGTCTTATTCGGCGCGACACTTTCCCGTTTTTGTCCCATCGCGCTTTTTTTGACTTGATTTTCTCTCCGATTTATTATATGATACACTTGTCTTGCGGAAAAGTCAACCGAAACGCGCGTCGGCACACCCACTTTCGCAAAATATAATTCCCGGAGGAAACTAATCATGCAGGAAAAAGATTTTATCACATACGAATATTGTACGAAAAAAATCAAAGCCGAAAAACAGGCGTACGCCGCCGATATGTACGAAGCCTTCGGCTGGGAGATCACGTCCGTCAGCACTTCGCTGCCCGGCACGGTAACATTGTCCATGAAACGCGACAGGAAACTGCCGCACAAGCCGGAATTAAACAAGCTCGAACGTCAGGCCGAAAACACCCTCGACTGCATCTGTCGGTTGGAAAAAGCAAAAACCTGCGGCGCTACAATATTTTCTTTTATTTTCGGCATTGCCGCGGCGCTGATTCTCGGCGGCGGAATGTCCATGGTGATGCTGCTTAGCGGACCAGCCGCCGTTGCGGTCGGCGTCGTACTGGGCGTTGTGGGTATAGCGCTATGCTGCGTAAACTATCCCATTTTCAAAAAGCTCGTCGAAAAAAAGACCGGCCGGCTGCTGCCCGTCATTGACGACAGCGAAGAACAGCTCGCCAACCTGTTGGAAAAAGGCAGCGACCTGCTCTCAGACCAGCGCATCTGACTTATGGCGAAAACGTCTTCTCTCATGCGCCGCAATACAGGTCGGCGGGGTAAAAACTTTTCGCCACCCTAAAAGAGCCGCTTTTGCCGGCACACTAAAAAGCCGCCCGGACGATATTGCCCGAACGGCTTTTTTTTGGTGGACCAGCGCGGAATTGAACCGCGGTCTTACCGCCGTAAGAAAAGCTTTCTACATGTTTAGTCGGCGTTTAATCTCGGGGCGGCGTTTCCGCAGACGAACGCGCCGCGCCATGTCTTCCTGATTCCCGCCGCAGCTGCCGAAGACGATGCAACGACGGCGATACCCCACTGATGATGACGTTCCTGCAAAAAACGTGGGCATTTTCCGCCGGAACGGAGCTTAAATTTTAGATTAAGCTGCGAGCGCTACGGGAGCGCTGTAATTTTTGCTATTGTTAGCATTTAAATTTTGTTTTCGTTTTTAACGGAGCCGAACCTCCGACATGCTTTTCCTTTCCGCAGACGGCAATCGATGCCGTTGCTGGCCCATGGCGCTTTTATTGTATCATATTATAAAAGCATTGTAAAGTATAATGCGGCGGCAGCGGATTCGGCGCCTTATTGCGCGGAATTTTGCCGCTTTTATGCCTTTTCCGCCACGTTGTTTATGGCGGCGTCCCTCTTCTCGTCGCGCCGCAGCAAAACGACCAGGAACACTATACCTACGCCCAACGTCACGATCCACGATATGGGATACATCAAAAACAGGAAGGACAGATTGTGTACGAACGGGAAAATACAGTATATCCACACTATACGCAAAACACACGTTCCCACCAGCACTATCAGCATGGACGTAATCGAATATCCGACGCCTCTTAATGAAAAAGTAACCACTTCCATTATGCCGTCCAGGAAGTACGTTCCGCCGATAATAATGAGTTTTTGATAGGCGTACGATATGATAAGGTTTGTTTCTTCTTCGGAGGCGTTGCCGTTCATGAATATCTTGCACAGCGGGCGGTGGAACAGTATCGCAAGCCACGATATAGCCAGCGTCGCCACCGTGACAAACACATTGGTTATAAGTATGGTCTTTTTTATGCGGGAATAGTCGCGCGCGCCGTAGTTTTGTCCCACCACCGTAAGAGCGGTGCTGCTTATACTGTTTACTACGGCGTAGATGTAGCCTTCTATCTGGCCGGAGATGGAACATCCGTTTACCACCGCGCTGCCGAAGCTGTTGACGGAAGACTGCAGGAATACGTTTGTGATGCTGAAAAGCGCACTCTGTATTCCCGTAGGCACGCCCAGCCTTATTATGTCGATAAGCGCGTGTTTGTGAATTTTAAGCTTGCGCAGCGACAATTTAAGAAAGCCGTTGCTGCGTATAAGCGTGATAAGCACCAAAACCGCCGAAACCGCCTGACTGAATATCGTCGCAATGGCAACGCCCACGACGTCCATGTTGAAGACGGTTACCGTAACTATGTTGATTATTACGTTGATAATGCCGGATATCGTAAGATATATAAGGGGTCGCTTTGTGTCGCCGACGGCTCTAAGCATGGACGAGCCGAAGTTGTACAGAAGATTAAACGGAGTGCCAAGAAATATAATTTCGAGATATTCGGTGGCATACACTATCTGTTCGTCGGGCGTTTGCATAAGCTCAAGCAAATCTCCGGCAAGGAAAAATCCCACCGCGCCCACTATTATGCCGACTATTACGCTCAGCACTATGGACGTGTGCAGAACCTGATTGCCGTATTCGCGGTTTTTTGCCCCGTACGCGCTGGCGGCAACGACGCCCGCTCCCACCGAAAAACCTATCGCGACGTTTATTATCAGCGAGTTAAGAGAGCTGGTGGCACCCACCGCGCCCACCGCGTTGTTGTTGACGAACTGCCCGACGACTATCATGTCGGCGGAATTGAACAAAAGCTGCAATATAGCCGTAAGAATAAGCACTGTCGCGAAAACGAGTATTTTCGGCAGCAGTTTTCCCGTCGTCATGTCGACTTCGCGGGTTTTTTTCTTAACGTTTGTATTCATACGACATCTCCACGAACAAAAGTATATTTATTTTAGCACTTTAAAAATAAATATGCAACAAAATACGGGCGCTTTTATTCCATTTTATAATATATTTTATCGTCACGGCGGAGGGCGGCGACGCATAAAGATAATTATGAAAATTTATGTTTACGCAATATCAAAAAACGAGGAAAAATTTGCCTGCCGCTGGTTAAAATCCATGGCCGAAGCCGACGGGATATTCGTGCTGGACACCGGTTCGGACGACGACACCGTAAAACTGCTGCAAGAGGGCGGCGCCACGGTAAAACAAGCCGCGATAGAGCCGTGGCGGTTTGACTCCGCCCGCAATGCGGCGCTTGACATGGTGCCCGACGAAGACTGTCTGTGCGTCTCAACGGATCTGGACGAAGTTTTTCTGCCGGGGTGGCGGGCAAAACTTGAAGAGGCGGCCGTGCGCACGCGCGCCAACCTTTTGTCGTGCTATTATGTGTGGTCGGTAATGCCAGACGGCAGCGACGGCATAAGTTTTTACATTAAAAAGATACACGCGCGGCGGGGCTTTGCGTGGAAGGGCATTGTCCACGAAGTGGTGACTCCCTCGGACGGCACAGTTTTGTCGGAGGCTATAGCGGAAGGCGTAAAACTCGTGCACAGGCCCGACGGCTCAAAGTCGCGCGCTCAATACCTGCCGCTGTTGGAAAAAGCCACCCGCGAAGAGCCGCAAAACGACCGCAACAGCTTTTATCTGGGGCGCGAATACTATTTTAGAGCAATGTACAAAGAGGCGGAAAGAGAACTTTTGCGCCATCTCTCCCTTCCCGCCGCCACATGGGCGGAAGAACGCAGCGCGTCGCGCAGATTTCTCGCAAAGTCGCAGGTAATGCTGGGCAAAAAGCAAGCCGCGCGCCAAAATTTTATCATGGGCGTGGGCGAATATCCCTACTCGCGCGAGCCGTGGATAGCCCTCGGGGAATTTCTTTACTCGGACGAAGACTGGCAAGGCGCGATATGGGCGATGCAAAACGCTCTTGCCATCCCCCGCCCCTCCTCCTCGTATCTCAACGACCCGGCAAGTTTTTCCTCCTACCCTTACGACGTCTTGTCCGTGGCCTACTTTAAGACGGGCGACGCATTGTCCGCGCTCGAATGTGCCGACGCCGCTCTGTTTTTGTCGCCCGGCGACGCCCGAATAAGCGCGAACGCCGAATTTTTCCGCGATTTTCTCCGAAAAAACCGGGCGCTTTGATTTATACTTTTTAGCCGTTCGCTTGCGCGGGCGGTTTTTTTGCGCGGATATTGACTTTCGCGGCGGCGTCTTGTATAATTTTTACAGACGACAAACGAGGTAAAAGACAAAATATGCGCGTTTACAAAGGAAAACACATAAACTTTCTTCCGGACGATTACACGGTAGTGGACATAGAGACAAACGGCATGGACGTAAATTGCTGCGAAATAATCGAAACGTCCGCCGTCAGGTTCCGCGCAAATGAGCGTACGGCGGCTTTTTCCTGTCTTATAAAGCCAAAGTCAAAGATATCTCCCTTCGTCACCCGGCTTACGGGCATTACCGACGCAATGGCGCAGGGCGGCAGAGAGCTTTTGCCGGCGCTGACGGACTTTACAGATTTTCTCGGCGACGACATAATTATGGGATACAACGTCAACTTCGACATAAACTTTCTTTACGACAATATCCTGTCCGAGCTGGGGTTTCCGCTTAAAAACGACTACTTCGACGTTCTCAGAATGGCGAGACGGACGCTGCCGGCGCTCGTAAACCACAAACAGACCACCGTAGCGGAGTTTTTCGGGATAGACACCGACGGAGCCCACCGCGCGGAAAAGGACTGTCTCATCTGCGCGGACGTCTACATAAAACTGCGCAAATACCTTTCGGGTATCCGTCCATAACAATATCTGGGAACAAATACTCGATTATTGAAAAGAAATCGTCAAAAATCGATGATATCATATATGTAATTTAAGCTTAATAAATCGGAGGACTTGATATGGAAGAACAATCGCTTTCGGACGCTTACAAAAATTCAGGTACAAGCGAAGGGAAAGCCGACGCCGGCAAAAAGCTGCGCATAGGCATTATCGGCACGGGCGGAATTGCCGAAGCGCACTTGCAAAGCTATCTGCGTCAGCCCGACGTCGAAATAGTGGCGGGCGCCGACCTTATTCCGGGAAAAGCCAAGGCCTTTTTTGAAAAATACGGCGTAAAAAACGCCAAAACCGACTACAAAGACCATGCGGAAATGCTGGCGGACAAGTCTCTCAGGCTGGACGCGGTGAGCGTTTGCACCTACAACCGCACGCACGCTGTGTGCACTATCGACGCCTTAAACGCCGGCATACACGTTTTGCTGGAAAAACCCATGTGCGTCACACTGGAAGAAGCGGCGGACATAATTCGCGCCGAAAAAAAGAGCGGAAAAGTTTTGTCGATAGGTTTTCAGCCCCGCTTTGACGCGAACATGAAGATGATCAAAAAAATCGTCGAAAGCGGCGCTTTGGGCAAAGTCTATTATATTCAGACGGGCGGCGGCAGACGGCGCGGCATTCCCACTTCCCGCGGCACCACCTTCATCGAAGACAAGACGGCGGGACTGGGCGCGCTGGCGGACATAGGCTGCTACTCCATCGACATGGTGCTAAACGCCATAGGCTATCCCAAACCGCTAACCGTGACGGGTTATAAATCGGCATACTTCGGCACCGACCCGAACTACTGCAATTATGTCAAGACCGGCCACCCCGAATATGCGCAAAAATTCGGCGTAGACGACTTTGCCGCGGCGTTTATTCGTATGGAAGGCGGCGTCGTTCTCGACTTCCGCATTGCGTGGGCGATGAATATAGACACCCCCGGCGACACCATTATCCTGGGCACGAAAGGCGGCCTGCGCATCCCCTCCACCGACTGTTGGAACGGCAGCGTCGGCGGTCCCATGAAACTTTATCACGAGGTGTGCGGCGAGCAGGTGGAAACCGTCATCCCCATAATAGCTCCCGATGAAAAAGTCTCTCTGTTCGATAAAAAAATTCGTTCCTTCCTCGACGCCGTAAAAACCGGCGGCCCCTCCCCCGTCCCCTCCGGCCAGATTTTGTACAACCAGGCAATATTGTCGGGCATAGCGGAATCGGCGGAAATGGGAAAGGAAATAAAAATAAAAATTCCCGAAATTTAACCGAAAGAAACAAAAAGCCGTTTGCATATCGCAAACGGTTTTTTCTTATTCTTTTTCGTAGTCGTGCGCTTAATAGCGACGGCAAACACTTCAGACGCGGTCTTTGGCGACTGTTTTACGCCTCAATAGAATGGGCGATATATGTGATATGGTCGCCTATTCTTTCGATATTGGAGATGAGATTGATGAAAATGCCGCTGCTCTCCGCCTTGCACTGACCTTTGTTAAGCCGCTCTATATGCGCGTTTACAAGACGTTTTCTGTCGCCGTCTATCATGTCTTCCACTTCGTCGACGTGCGCCAGCTTGTCCTTGTCGTTTTCGGTAACGGCCTGCTTTGTGATGTCGTACAATTCGTAAATGCGGTTGACCATGAGATTGACGCCGTCCATGACGCCGTCGGAAAACTCCATGTTTTTTTCCACCTCATGCCGCGTATACTTTATAAAATTATCCGCTATATCGGAAATACGTTCGATGTCGCCCATGCAGTTTTGATAGGTGGTTATCTTTTTTTCTTCCTCTTCCGAACAGTTTGCCGACACTTTTATCATGTAACTGACAATGTTTTGTATTTTATCGGAAATTTTATCGATTTGGCCGCGTATGGCGTCGGCGCTGCTCATATCCCGCTTTTCGAACGCGTTGTATGCGTCGCGGAAAGTGTCCATGGCAAGGTCCGCTATCAGAAACATCTCCTTGCCTATTTGTTCCAGCGCGATAGACGGCGACGAAATCATACGTTCGTCAAGATAGGACTGCTCTTTTGGCTTTTTCTTGTCTTTTATTATGATTTTGGACAGTTTGACGAACACTTCCGAAAACGGCAGGAAAATTATCGTGCACACCACGTTGAAGAAGGTGTGGAACATGGCTATCTGCGTCGCCGACTGGCTGAACCAGCGCTTGAACGTCATATCCATAAACGACGGGAAACACAGGAATATAATAAAAAATATTATGGAGCCGAACACGTTGAACATAAGGTGTATAAGGCTGGCGCGCTTTGCGTTGGCGCCCGCCCCGAAAGAGGACATTATCGCCGTAACGCACGAACCTATGTTGGTGCCCAGTATGAAATACAAAACTTCGTTGCCGCCCGTTCCTATCTGCAGGCCCGCCACCGACATGGCTATTATTATGGACGTCGTGGCGCTGCTGGACTGCACTATCGCCGTCAGCACTATGCCCAGGAAAAACAGCAAAAACGGGTTTTCCACCGCCTCGAAAATCTTTTGAATACTCGTCTTAAAGCTTTCCATCGAATCGGACATCATGGACAAGCCTATAAAAACCAATCCCAGACCCGCTACCAGCATCCCCACCTTTTTAAGCTTGTCGTTTTTGGTGAGCATGGACATGAATATGCCCACAAAAACCAGTATCTGAATGTATGTAGTAAAAGGAAAAGCGCTTAGCGCCGCAATCTGCGCCGTGATCGTCGTGCCTATATTGGCGCCCATTATCATGGCGGTTGCCTGGGAGAGCGACATAATGCCGACGTTTACAAAGCCTACTATGAGCACGGTAGTGACGCCCGAACTCTGTATTATGGCCGTGGTTGCCGCTCCTATGCCCACGTTGACGAGGCGTTTGTCGGCGGTCTTTCCAAACAGTTTCTTTATCCTGTCCGTCGCAAGCTGTTCGATGTTTGAGGTAAGAAGATGTACGCCCACCAGAAACACGCCCGTCCCGGACAACAGCATGACAAGAAACATAATGATTTGTTGAGTAGTCATAAAAACTCCTTATGTATTTACGGCTGTAATTATACCAAAATAACCGGAGCACGTCAACCGTTTTACATATTCTTTACGAAAAATCGACATAATTCTTATTTGTGTAAATTTGCTATATGCCGCATTTCGTTTGACATTTTGCAATATGCTTGCTATAATGCTCATAGCAGAATGGAACTTTTGCCAATTTATTTATCAAGGAGAATAATAAGTATGGAACAATCATGCAATAAGATGATTCTGGCTGTTATTTCGGGCGATGATTACTCCAATACGGTGCAACATTTAAACAACGAAGGTATTTACGCCACCATTTTGTCTTCCACGGGCGGCTTTCTGCGCAAAAAAAGCATAACTTTAATGATAGGCGTGGAGGCGGAAAAACTGGAAACGGCGCTTTCCATCATAAAAGCCCACGCCGGCGAACGCGTGCAGACGACGATTGTAGCCAACACGTCGGAAGCGGGCTTGTCGGCCTATCCCATAAAAGTACATACCGGCGGCTCGGTGGTATTCGTAATGGATATCGAAAAATGCATTAAGTTTTGATTTTTACTTTCCGGAGATATTTTTTTCGAAATGTCTAAATTATCTAAAATACTCACTCCGGCGCGAATAATAGCGCTGGGTTTTGCCGCGCTGATACTCATAGGGTCGTTGCTGCTTATGATGCCTTTCAGCATAAAAGAAGGCGTTCATCTCGACTATATAGACGCGCTGTACACCTCTACGAGCGCGGTGTGCGTCACCGGTCTTATCGCCGTGGACGTAGGCGACACCTTTACGCGCGTGGGACAAGTCGTGGTAATGCTGCTCATTCAGCTGGGCGGTCTGGGTGTCACCGCGGTGGGCACAGGCATTATACTCGCCGTCGGCAAAAAAATCACGTTCCGCGGACTTACGGTGGTAAAAGAGGGCATGAACCTCGATTCGGCAAAAGATATGGTGCGCTTTATACGCAGCGTCTTTCTCACCACTCTCGCCTTCGAACTTACGGGCGCGGCGCTAAGCTTTATCGTCTTTGTCCGGGACTATTCCGTGGGCGAGGCAATGTTTATCAGCCTTTTCCACTCGGTGGCGGCGTTCAACAATTCCGGATTCGATATTCTAGGCAACTACCAAAATCTCATTCCCTATCAAAACGACATACTGCTCAACCTCGTCACCTGCGCGCTTATCGTCTTCGGCGGTATAGGCTTTTTGGTAATACGCGAAATGTTTTCGACCCGCTTCCGCTGGAAAAAGTTTTCGATGCACACCAAAGTGGTGTTACTCACGACGGCGGCGCTGCTGCTGTCGGGAACGCTGCTCATAAAAGCGACGGAAGATATCACTTGGCTGGGCGCTTTCTTTTTCAGCGTATCGTCGCGTACCGCGGGCTTTTCTACTTTTCCGCTGGGGCAGTTTACAAACGCCGGTCTCTTTACGATAACCATACTCATGTTTATAGGCGCGTCACCGGGTTCCACCGGCGGCGGCATCAAGACCACCACCTTTTTTACGCTGCTGCAAGGCATAAAGGCGTCCGCTACAAACCGCGCCGAAAAGGCATTCCGCTATTCCATGCCCCGCGACGCATTTAAAAAAGCCGCCGTAATAACGCTTATTGCGCTGAGCGTCGTCATTACCGGCACCTACCTTATGATAATAATGGACCCGTATTTAAGGCTGGTGGACGCGTTGTTTGAAGTGGTAAGCGCCTTCGGAACGGTGGGACTTTCCACCGGCATAACGCCGACGCTTAGCTTTGGCAGTAAACTTTTGTCTATTTTTATCATGTACATCGGAAGGCTCGGACCGATGACCATCGCGACTCTGTGGCATTTTTCACGCGGCGACAGAGTGTTCTATCCCACGGGCAATATTTCTATAGGTTGATCAAGGAGATTTACTATGAACGGAAAAAACAAACAAGCCGATTCTTACGGCATTGTCGGACTGGGCCGCTTCGGCTTTGCGCTGGCGCTCGAACTGGCTGCGGCGGGAGCAGACTTACTTGTGCTGGACCGCGACGAAGAGAAAATCTCGCGCTTAAGAGAATACACCGAAAACGCCTTCGTTGTGCGCAACCTCGACAAATCCACACTGCTTGAAACGGGTATTCAGTCGTGCGACGTCGCGGTCGTCTGCATCGGCGAGCAGATGGACACTTCCATACTCACCACTCTCAATCTCGTGTCCATGCATATCCCCACCGTCATCGCCAAAGCCACCAGCGCCGAACACGGCGAAATTCTGGAAAAACTGGGCGCGGAAGTGGTCTATCCCGAACGCGATATGGCAATACGCCTTGCCCATCGCCTGGAAACGTCGAAGTCGCTGGACTTTATTCAGCTTAGCAAACGCGTCAACATTTCCAAACTGATAATTCCCGACAGACTGGTGGGAAAAACCGTGCTGGAAACCAACCTGCGCAAACACTTTGGCATCAATATTATCGCCATCGAAAACAACAGCACAGTCATGCAGACGGTGGACCCCAACTACCAGTTCAAAAAGGGCGATATCCTGTTTGTTTCGGGCGAAAAAAAAGGCCTTAACAATCTGCTGGTGTGGTCCAAGCGCGAAGACGCATAAAGGCGCGAACCGCTGCTGTAAATTAAATAAAATTTTAAAAATCAGTATAAATAAACTCGAAATCTAATCGGTTAATTAAAAAACGCGGAATCAAACTTGTCCGCGTTTTTATTATTACTCTTTTTCGGGAGCAAACCGGCATATCCACAAAACGTTAGGAGCCAAAAATACGTATTGCGCTCCGCATGAGCCGCAGCAAAACACGCCTTCATTCTGCGTAACGGCGTTGTCGCCGCACACTACGCACAGCTTTTCGTACACGTCTTCCGCCACGTCTACCACCATGACAAGGCAGCCGACGAGCGTCTGCAAGTCGTTAAGCGACCATCTGCTGTCGGGAAAGGCGTATATGGTCTTATCGGTGCAGACGGTGGGCAACATACTTATAAAATAATCGCATTCTTTGCCGCCGCCGTCGGAAGTCACAAGTCCCGCCCGCGTGCTACGGCACACAGGGGAGACGTTTGATTTGACGTCGAACGCAATGCTTTCCGCGTCGCAGCGCATTGTTACCGTCAGCCACTTGCCCTGCGCCACCGCGTCGCCGCAAACGGCATCGCCGTCCGGATGCAGCCGACCGCCTGTTATTTCGTATCCCGACTGCGACAGCGTGTATGCCGCATACAAAAACACAAACGACGCGTAGGCGGCTTTTGTTTGTTCGCGGGTAAGTTCGTCTTGTTTCTTGCGGGCGTCGCTTAAAAGAAGCCACAGTTTCATACAGGCGTTGTAATCGGCGTTGTGCACCAGCAGATTGGTGGGCTGCGGCACCGCGTCCGTAAAAGGGGCCAGCCGCGACATTATCTTGTAAAACGCGCTGCTTTTTAGCTGTCTTAGCTTTGCGCGCAGATAAAAAAGCTTTTTGTACTGCGAAAAACATTCGGCGTCGCACTCGGCAAGCGCCTTAAAATCGGTAAGCCGCACCATGTCGAATTTATTTAAGCTGCGGCGGCTGTTCATGACGTCGTACATACTTTTGATACCGCCGCGCGTTTCTTCCAGCGGACGCCCTATAAAGTCGTTAAGTCTGTCGATAAGCGTCTTGACCAGTTTATTTTCGTATGTGTCGTACTCGTCCTCCGCCGAACGGGCATAGGCGTATTCGGGACGGGGGCCCTGCTCGTCGTTTTTCCAGACGCGGGAGTCGGCTATTGTTTTACGCATACCCTCGGACGTGAGCGCTCCGACATTTTCGGCACGCCGCGTATCCAGCTGCGTTTTTAAGACTATATAGGGAGTTGTGACGACGTTTATTATATTTCCCATGGCCGAATTTATCGCGTCCAGTATATCGTCGTCGCTGCGGCTGGCGGGCGCGGGAAAATAAAAGTCGAACTGCCCTTTTGCGGCTTTTTTGCATATTGCGGCAACGTTTACGTCACCGCTCAGTTGTGCGTAAAATTGTTTAAGCGCCGACAAAGACATCAGATGAGTTTCCTCTTTAGTTTATTTACCGCGTCCAGAGTAAGCGAAAAGGTCTCCTTTCCGTACAGTTCGTTTATCAGCGTTTCGAGAGCGGTTATATCGGTTTTTAGTCCGTCGTCGAAGCGGCCTTCCATTTTGCGCAGTATCTTGCGCGAGAACATTATGTCCAGCGCCTTTGCCGCCGTACCGCCGCACGCCACGTACACGGGCACGAATTTCATTATCTGATTGTAAATTCTGTTGCCGAAGTTGATGTCGAATCTGTCCAGCATGAAGTCGCTCAGCTTGTTGAAACGCTCGAATTCTTCCTTGCTTAAGCCGAAATCGCCGGAAGACGTCGCCTCGTCAAACAGCTGCGTTAGCTTTTTCAAGCCGACGTGAACGGGCCGGGCGGAGACGGCAAGTCCCGACTGAGAGTTGCGGCTGGAAAAATCAATCACCGCCGCGCGGTCGTACACTTTGTCGGTGATGGTAAACGTCGAATCGTCCTTGTTGGCCGTGCCTATAAACCACGTGTTTAAGGGAATAACCACCGAGCATCCGTTTGTAAACGCCTTGGGAAGCTTGCCCTGCGTCGAGGACGGCATGAGCTCTATATTCCATTTGGACGTATCCAGCTCCAGCACGGACAGAAAATCTGCGAAATAATATTCGACGCGCGCTAAATTCATTTCGTCCAGCACCATGAGATTTATCGTATCGGTCTTATAAGACGCGGTATAAAGCGCACGCAGAAAAGGCGTCTCCTTAAAGTTGCCCGAAAAGTCGTTGTAATAGCCCAACACGTCGCTGCGGTCGCGCCACGACGCCTGCACCGAAGTAAAACACACGTCGCAACCGATGTACTGCGCGAAATGTTTTGGAAGAGAGGTCTTGCCCGTGCCCGACAGTCCTTCCAGAATGATAAAGTGCGAACACGCCATGCCCGCGATAAACGAACGAATGGTTTCCGGCGTGTAGTACATATGATTGCTTTCGAGAAAGGCGTTAAAGCCGTCACACAGCTTTTTTAAGCTGACGTCCGAACTGACAGCGGGAACATACGGGTTTTTGGCAAAATATTCGTCCACCGCCACGAGATCGGGGAAAATAAGCTGTTTCGACTTGCCCGCTGCGCCCTTTTCGCGGGAATGGATAGCCGTTACTGCGGAGGTCTGCGCTTCGCTTTTGTCCTTTTCGGCGTCCTTCGGCAGGTGCGACGCCCGGGCGTCAAAGTTTACCGTCCACCCTTTTTTGCGCGCCAGGTGCTCTATCCCGGCTATTATCAGAAAAGCGACTACGCAGCACAAGGCAAATAGCATCAGTCCTATAAAGAAGTTGTCGGCGCGGACGTTGAAATTTTCGACGGGCACGCTGAACAGCACTATGACGACTATTACCGCCGCGTACGTCGGAATAAACGCCAGCACCTTTTTAAGCACCGTCCCGAAAGCCGTCTTGCCGTTTAAGCTGCCGGTATAATACAGCAAGCACACCAAAACCGACCACTGCACCGCTGCCGCCGCCGTCAGTCCGAACAACAATATCCAACTTTCGGCGTCCAGCCTGTACAATCCGCTTAAATGCACGACCATCATCAATAAATACGCGATAATTCCTATCCCGAGCACTTTGAGCGTCAGTATTTTAAGCTGCATTTCGGTAAGTAATATTTTGTCTTTGTTCTTCATATACTCTACTCCTTTTTTTGGATCTCTTTTGATTATAAGTCGATTTTGTTATTTTTCTTCGGGGTGTCAATCCGCCGTATGACAAAAACCGCCGCCGATATTTTGGCTTTTTTATGCTTTTCGGCGCCGACGGCGCGCCGTACTGCCGCAAACGCGTGTAGTATATTGTAACATAATTGCCTTTATTGTTACGCGGATATAAGCAAATTTTAATTTTTATAAAACAACCGCGGTTTTATCGGCAATTTTGCCTCTTCAAGTTTTATTATACATCATTTTTGCAATAACCACAAGCTATTGTAAGCCATAGAAAATAACTATTGGCAATAATTTTGACCGCGTGATATAATTTTAAAAGACAGGAAAGGACTTTTATTAAAAGCATCAGGGAGGATAAAACTTATGGTAACGTTCAATTTTTACAATCCGACGCGCATTGTTTTCGGCAGCGGCAAGCTTTCGACTTTGCACGAACAGGCTCTGCCCGGGAAAAAAGCGCTTTTGCTCATCTCTAACGGCAAGTCGACAAAGCTTAACGGCTCGTTGAATACGGTGGAAAAACAGCTTGACGAGGCGGGCGTAAAATACGTCCTGTTTGACAAAATCATGGAAAACCCCGTAAAGGAAGTCATAATGGAAGGGACGGCGTATGCGCGCGCCAACAACTGCGACTTTATCTTGGCACTCGGCGGCGGCGCCGTATTGGACTCGTCGAAGGCAATAGCCGCTATGGCGACGAACGACGGCGATTTATGGGACTATGTTACGGGCGGAACGGGTAAGGCTATGCCGCTTAAAAACAAAGGTCTGCCGATAGTTACCGTGCCCACGTCTTCCGGTACAGGCAGCGAAATAAACTGCTGGGGCGTCATATCCAATCTCGAAACGCACGAAAAAATAGGTTTCGGGGCGGAATGTCTCACGCCCGTGCTGTCGATAGTCGACCCCGCTCTCATGAAAACCGTTCCCCCGAAATACACCGCCTATCAGGGCTTTGACGCGCTCTTCCACAACACCGAAGTGATGATGAGTAGCGGCGTAAACCTTTTGAGCGAGGCCATTGCGCTTTCCGCAATAGAAAATATATCCAAATATCTGCCGATCGCGGTAAAAGACGGCGGCAACCTGGACGCGCGCGAACACGTAGCTTACGCCGCCACTGTCGCCGGCATTACCATGCAGCTCACTTCCACCACGGCTCAGCACTCCATGGAACACGCGATGAGCGCCTATCACCACAATCTGCCGCACGGAGCGGGACTTATCATGATTTCGGTAGAATTCGCCCGCTACTTTATCGAAAAACACGCGTGCGACGAACAGTTTGTCAAAATGGCGCGCGCAATGGGCATACCCGACGCGGACAAACCGCAAGACTTTATAACGGCGCTTGTAAATCTTCAAAAAGCCTGCGGAGTGGACAACCTTAAAATGAGCGACTACGGTATAGAAAAGAGCGAATGTATGACGCTGGCGGTAAACGCTCGCGAGACCATGGGCGGGCTGTTCCTTGCCAATCCCTGCGAACTCAGCGACAAAGACTGCGCGGGCATCTTCGAAAAGGCATACAGATAAATTAGCGGCCTTTTGCGCCGCGCTGGGCACATTAAAACTCATAAAAGGAGCTATAAAAAGATATGAAAGTACTTTTGATAAACGGCAGCACAAGACGCAACGGGTGCGTTTATACCGCGCTCGGCGAAATTGCGGGAGTATTAAATAAAGAAGGCGTCGAAACGGAAATTCTGCAAATGAGCTCACGTCCGGTTTACGACTGCAAAGCCTGCGGTTACTGCGAAAACGGAGCTATGCAGTGCGCCGTAAAAGACGACTATGTAAACGAATGGATAAAAAAAGCCGCGGCGGCCGACGGGTTCGTAGTGGGTTCGCCCGTGTATTACGCCCATCCGACGGGACAGCTGTTGTCCGTACCGGACAGAATGTTTTATTCCGCCATGGACGCCTTCCGCTATAAGCCCGCCGCCTCCGTCGTCACTGCCAGACGAGCCGGCACAACCGCGTCGCTGGACGTCATAAACAAATTTTTTCTGGACGCCTGTATGCCGATAGTGTCCTCCACTTACCGGAACATGGCGCACGGCAATTCGCCCGAACAGATAAAGAAAGACGAAGAAGGCTTGCAGACCATGCGCAATATCGGCTTAAATATGGCGTGGCTGCTTAAATGCATAAATGTCGGCAAGCAGGCAGGCATAGGCGTTCCGTCTCCCGAAATGTCCGTGTGGACAAATTTTATACGCTGAGCGGCAGCCGGACCTTTTTCCGTCAAAAAATAACGTAAACCTTATTTTATACAAAAAAAACCGTCGCATTCAATAGGTGCGGCGGCTTTTTTTAACTCTCGGCGTAAAACAAGACGAACGCCGTATTCCTGGCTTTTCGGGCGCAAAAAAAGGCAGAACTAAATTCCCGCCTTTTTGCCGGAGTTTGTCTTGTCACGGCGCAGATTTAATACTGACGCGCAGATAACATTCGATAGCGCTGCAAATATCGTTTTGTATTATCCAGTGATTGCCCTTAGAGTCGTAAACGTTTTGCGTTCCCGCTCCGGATCCGTCGGGCTTTCCGCTGCCTATGGCCGTATCCATATAACTTATGTACCACTTGGAGAAAGTGTCTCCGTCGGCAAAGTAATAGCGTTCGCCGTCCTCGCCGCGTATCTCAAAGCTGTACGGAGCCTCTATAATCTCCGTCCACAGCCAACCTATTTCCAGCCGCAGATTTACTTCTTCCCCCGTCCGGTATGTGCGGGTAAACGCGTCGGACGCGGCGAAATATTCTTCCAGCTCCGACATGGTGCGCAGATAACAGTTGTTGCAACTGCTGCACCCCAGCGCTTCGGCGACGGTATCATGCGAGTGTCCGCTGCAATTAACGCATCCGCTGCAGAATTTTACGGGAACCGCCTGCCCGTCTTTGTATATGCTTAGATGGAAACGAACGGGGTGATACTCGATGCCGACGTCCCCCTGCTCGTTTTTAAGCGCGGCATAGACGTCGACTGCGCTGCCGCCGAATAAGCTCGAAAAGGACAGCGACAGGGATGAATCTCTTTCCGCCACGCCGCTGAATTCTACCGTAAGAGTGGCGGACGCTCCCGGTCCTACGCTTGTCATTATGGCGTCAGTGTACAAACATCCGTCGCCAAGGTTTACCACCGTTCGGTCGCTGTTGCTTACGCTTACTGTAATTCCGTTGACCGTATAGCCGTTATGCGCATCGCCGGCGGGCTCTTTTTCGCCGCACACGCTGCACGCTCCTTCCCAAAAGGCGTGCTCTCCTTTCTCGGCGGCACTGCAAACCGCACATTCGCGCAGATGAATATCGCTAAACGCCTGCCACTCTCCCCATTCGTGTCCCTTTGCCTTTCCCAGGGTAATACCGCATACGGCGCACGTTTGAGGAGTAGTGCACGTTGCGTCCGTCCATGCGTGTCCCGTCGCGGGTATTACTGCCGTCAGTTTTTCGTCGCAGTTAAGGCACGAGTATTCGACGCTGCCCGTCGTAGCGCACCCGGGAGAAGTTACTGTGGCTGCTCCCCATGCGTGCTCGCCCGTCGCGGGTATCGTCACGGTAAAGCTTTTTTGACAAAGCGCGCAAGAAAAACTAATTTTCCCGTCCGAAACACAGGTGGCCGGCTTTAACACGGTGCCCGCGTCCAACTGCCAGTCGTGATCGCCCGAAAGCGACACCGTCACTTCGTACGCTTTGCCGCAGTCATCGCACGTATACCGCGCTACAAGACTGCCCTGGCAGTCTTGCGGTAAATAAATATGACCCTCCCCCCATGAATGAACGCCCGTTGCGGGAAGGGCGGCTTTTTCCGTCTCGCCGCATTCGTCGCATTCAAGCAGCACCGTGCCGGGGCGGGTGCAGGTGGCTTCTTTTTCTATCACCGATTCCAAAAATTTGTGCCCTGTTGCGCTGTCTTTTTTTATGCGCGTGTGCGTTGCGTCGCAGCGGACGCATACGGCCGTTTCGGTGCCGTCTTTTGTACAGGTTGCATTGTCATCGTACGCATATGTCGCAAATTCATGCCCCAGAATTTCGCCGTCGGCAACCCGGCAAACGGAACATCTCCTGGGAGAAGTGCACGTCGCCGCCTGCCAGCTGTGCCCGTGCGCGGCGATTTGTACGTCGCTGAAACTAATTGCTTTACTTCCCTTTTCGTCGGCAAAACAGGTGTCGCAGCCGGCGCAATACCAATACTGGGCGTTGCCCGCCTCGGTACAGGTGGCGTCCTTTGCGGCAAATGCCGTCATAGTGTGCCTGTGCGTAAGCCCTATGCACAAGAACACGGCCATAGCCACCGTCAAAGCGGCTATTACAACAGCCATTACAATAACGGCAACTGTTTTGCGGCGCGTTCCGCCGGAAGTGTTTTCGGGTACTAAATTGTTCATTTTTTGTCTCCTTTTGATTTTATAATCAACGTAAAACGGTCGTTGTCACAAAAAACAAGCGTTTTATTGTTGTTTTCATAAAAAAACAAGCAATTTTTAAAATTGTTTGTTTTTAGTTTTGATAATTGCAAATTTCAGCGCCCGCTTCCTGCGCTATGGCACCGGCCCTAACGCGGACGACAGGACTTATGCCGCCCGCTTGTATTGTGCCGACCGGATTTTATTAAAAACCGTTTTCGTTAAACTCGTACAGCGTCAGCTGTTTTTCTTTTCGCGAATCATGCTCTTCATGGCGTTTATTCGGGCAGTGGTGTAATCGTTGGGAATATATGCGAAGTTGAGTTTGTCTCCCGGAACGACCAGGCGGAATCTTTCGCTCTCGACCTGCTTGTCGTTTTCGGCGCCGCCGTCGGCAGCCTCGCCTTTTATGTCGATAGTCTCCTGCGCGACCGATACCGAAACAATATCCTTGTAGAAAAATTCAAGCGATTCCTCTTTCTTCTTCGAGGGAGCTATAAGCGACAGCTTTACTTTATAGATGTACAGCTGATCCACGCCGAAATACAGCCACGTGATTTCCTGATATTCGGTACGATAAACCGTGCCGATTTTTCTCCATCCGCCATCGAAATTGTTGCCGCTTATATAAAACGAACTGACGTTGTCTTTGTCGTCTTTTATAAGGTTTTCTTTATCTATTCCGAGATACTGCAGCCCTCTTTCTTCAAGCTTCTGCTCGGCGATTATTTCGCCCTTCTTCTTGTCGAATTCGATGCTCCACTCCGTTTCGCGGCGGGCTCTTTCTTCTGCCCACTCTCTGCGAAGATTAGTGTTCGCGGCCTTTTTCAAAACGGGTACCACTACCGCAACGATGCCGATAAGGCTGAGCACGAGACCCGCCGCGTTGACTAAAGCAGTGACGACAATGCCGGCAATAAACAAAATTACGCCGAGCACAATGACTTTGACATTGGCGGGCATCATTTCCGGCTGCGGTCCCAATCCGTAATGACTGGAAAAGTAACCGTGGAACGAGAATTCTTCTTTGGTGATTTTTTCTTTCATTTTTCTATCTCCTTTTGTTAAAAATTATTGGGTTTTTCGGTTTTTAATAAACTAAACAATTCATCGCCTTCCGCCTGCGAAAGCCCCATAGAACGCGCCTGCGCAAGCAGCTCGGTATACGACGGACTGCATCCTATAAATTTTCTCTTGTAGTAATCGTATGCTATGTAGGCGTGCAGATAAAAATAGACGGCCTTGGGGTCGAGCTGTTCGGCAAAGGTGAGATTTTCGACTATCGCCTTAATGTTGGGCAGCGTCTGCAAAAAGGCTTTTTTGCCGCCCAGCATTGCCACCGAGAGATAAAAATAGGCGTCGGCGTTCATCGGATCGTTTTCGATGGCTTTTTTAAATTGCGGAACAGCGTACTGATAGGCTCCGCCCGTCAGATAAAACAGTCCCAGCGCCATGGGAATTTCCGACGACGCGGGCTTTTGCGCTTCCGCCTGTGTGAGCAGAGCTATCTGCTTTATCCTTGCGGGCGGCGGCACCTGTTTTGCGTCAACGTGATTGGCGGGAATAACGGGCTGACGGCAGTAGCGGCAGCGAATGCTTTCTTTTTGCAGCGGATACGACGCCGTATTACCGCAGCAAGCGCAGGTAATGACTATTTCTTCCATGTTTCATCCTCTTAGTTTTTTGATATAAAGTAATTTTTCTTTGCGTTCGGCAATCAGCCGTTCGAGCTTTGTCGCCGCGTTTAACATTTCTTCGGGCGAAAGGGCGTCCGCAATGCCGTCCGCCGTCGCCTCGATGCGGGCGTCAAGTTCTTTTAGCTGCGGGTAGACGTTGTAGTCGCCGTACCGGACTTCTTCGGCTATTTGACGTATCTTGTCAGATACCTTAGCGTCGTCGGTCGAATTTGCGATACTGTTCAGCTTTGCCACCAGCATATTCTGCTGCAAAACGCTTTCACGCTGTTTATTAAATCCTTCGCCTATGTATCTTACTCCCTTATAAAAGACGATAAACAGTACCGCAAACACGGCAAGCACCACGACAAGCACGATAAGCGCCATTCGTACGGATATGCTGCGCGATAATATCATTATGACGGTAGCCGCGGCAAAATCGACGACGCAGTAAGCGATAAGTATTCTTACAAGCGGCAGCGACAGCGCAAGTCTCGTCCCCGACGGAAAGGGAATTTTTATAAACGTAAACGCCAATATCAGCAGCGGTATCAGCATGACAAATCCGTACGCTATCCAAAACACCGCGTTTTTTTCGCGGCCCGCAAGCACAAGAAACAGCACGAAATTGTAAATCGCCGCGCCTATGAGTACAATAATTCTTGTAAGATTTTTTTGACTTATTTTCATTTGCGCCCCCTCTATTTGTTTATTGCCGCTCCGCAAAACGGACAGAATTTTACATCTTTGTCTATCTCTTTGCCGCATTGCGGACACTTTGTCTTTTCCGGCAGCAACGACGTTCCGCATTGTGCGCAGAATTTGGCGCCCGCGGAATTTTCCGCCCCGCATTTAGGACAGGCGACGGCCTTTATAAGTTTTTCGCCGCAGCCGCTGCAAAATTTGGCGTTTTCGCCGTTGACAGTGCCGCAACCGGGACATTTGACGCCGCCGGCCGTTCTTTCGTCCGTCCGACCCACCGAAGCAAACGCGTTACCTGCAACGTTTCCTATCGCACTGCCGAATCCGCTGCCCACGCCCATGCCGACGCCCAGGCCGATGCCCGCGCCCACAAGTCCGCCGCCGTTTATTCCTCCTTCGTTCTGCGCCGCCGACTGCAAGACATCGTACATTCTTTCACGCGTATAATATTCGCCTTTTTCCTTCATGACGTCCGATTCGGCCTTTCCCTTCGCCCACATGACGTCGGCCTCCGCCGCCCCCTGAGAACGCGTTTCGTAATACTTTATGTCCGCCTCGCGCTTACGGCGGGCGATGCTGTTTTGGTCCTCTCTTAGCGCCGCCTCGTCTTCGGCGTTCATGGTTATCTGCTTTATCGCGAATTCTTTTAACGTAAGTCCGTATTCGTCAAACAGTCTTTCGGTGATGATACGCGCCTTTATCCCGTCGGAAATTTGCGCCGCCTGCGACTGAATACGCTTTACCGGAAGGCGCTGCTGCTCTAAAACGTCAAACTCGGAGGCAAGCGCCGAAGTAATGCGCTCCACAGACTTTTCAAACAGGAAATCGCCTATGTTCTCTACGCTGTACGAATGCAGCTGTCCGTTGGTTTTGGCGATAAAACGCAAACTGTTGCTTATCGTAAACGCCATGCTGCCGTTTGCCATCATGCGCACTTCACGCGCCGTTTCGCCGTCGCGCACCATCAGCGGGTGCGGCGTTCCCCAAAACATATAAACCGGCTTTTCCTTGTTGACGAAATAGATGTAACAGTTAAAAACACTGCCTCCTTGATAAGCAGAATTTATAAATTTGCTTATTCCGGGAAGGTGGTTGGTTTCGAGCGTATATCTGCCGTTGGTGTACGGACCGTCCTGATCACCGTCTTTAATCATCACGGCTTCCTGTCCGGGCTGAACAAGCAGTACGCTGCCCGACGAAAAATCGTCCTGCGGATAGCGAAAGGCGATTTCGTTTTCGTCAAACTCGTGTCTTATCACCTCAAGATTTGCAGCGGCTTTTTTTGAAAATAATCCCATAACACCTCCATCAAATCATCTCGCTTTACAACATAATGCGTATTATGTGGTGTTTTTTTTAGTTCACGGAACGAC
>ENA-UOJI01000822-UOJI01000822.1-human-gut-metagenome-genome-assembly--contig:-P79-NODE-822-length-21753-cov-11.694211_pt1 | contig 21753 bp, 19 predicted proteins | sample MGYA00242346_ERZ723893 | MGnify/ENA metagenome assembly ERZ723893 | reverse complement strand
GGCTGGCATCCTTGGGGTGGCTGGTCATAAAGCGGATGTGATAATCGCCGGGCACGGTGCACAGCAGGTTGAGAAGGTCGGAGAAATCGATCTGCTCTTCCAGACCCTTGCCGTAGCTGTTCACGTTCTGACCCAGCAAGGTGATCTCCTTATAGCCCGCTTCCACAAGGCCGCGGAACTCCGCAAGGATATCGCCGGGCTTGCGGCTCTTCTCGCGGCCGCGGACGTAGGGCACGATGCAGTAGGTGCAGAAGTTATCGCAGCCGTACATGATGGGCAGCCATGCGCGGAACTCGCTCTCGCGCCGGATGGGAATGTTCTCCACGATGACCGGACGCTGGGCGGGGTCCAGCAGCACCCGCTTATGCTTTTGCAGCTTCTGGGCAACCAGCTGCGGCAGGGTATCGATGCCGTCCACGCCAAACACCAGATCCACATAGGGGTAGCTCTTGCGCAGCTTTTCCACAACGTGCTTCTGGTTAGCCATGCAGCCGCACAGGCCGATGATGAGACCGGGCTTTTTTTCCTTGAGCCCCTTCAGCGCGCCCACGTTGCCGAACACCCGCTGCTCGGCGTGCTCGCGCACGGCGCAGGTGTTGAACAGGATCAGGTCGGCGTCCTCGGGCTTATCGCACAGGCCGTAGCCGATATCCACCAGCACGCCTTTGATGCGCTCGCCGTCGTTGACGTTCTGCTGACAGCCGTAGCTGTGCACAAAGGCCAGCGGCGGGGTGTCGTAGGTCTGCCGCACCAGCTCGGCGGCAACGGTATTATGTTCAAAGTTAATGTATTCCAAAAAACCATCCTTCTCCGCCGGGCAGGGCAGTCCCATGCGGCGAAACTCTATTTTCTGCTATTATATAAAAGACACTCTTTAGTATACCCTGTTTGGCCGCTGCGGGCAAGAGGAAACACGCAAATTTTATGCCTGTTTGGCCGCTGCAACCTCTGCATCCTGTCTGCGGCAGCACTCTTCGCACACGCCCAGCAGCACCACGGCGCAATCCTGCACCCTGCCCTTCTGGTTTTTGACCAGTTCCATCACCTGTTTTCCGTCCACATCTGCATCGGTCACGCCGCCGCAGACGGTGCAGTACAAATGGCTGTGCCACGGCAGGGTGTGGTCAAAACGGTCGGCCTTGCCGGGAATGGACACCCGGCGCACCCGCCCGGCCTCCACCAGACTGTTCAGGTTGCGGTACACGGTGCCAAGGCTCAGGTTCGGGCACTCCTGTGCGGCTTTATCGTAGATCTCTTCCGCAGTCGGGTGGTCGCACAGCCGCTCCACCGTCTGCATGACAAGCTCCCGCTGTTTTGAGTAGCGCATATCCATCCTCCTTTTTTACACGGTTCAGACGTTTTCTTCCCCTTTGATCTTTGCCCAGTACGCCCGGGCTGCCTGCTCGGTCTTGTTGTCGCCAAAGGTGTAGTACTTGGTATCCTTCAGCACATCCGGCAGGTACTGCTGCTGTACCCAGTGGTTTGCGTAGCTGTGGGCATATTTGTAGTTCTGCCCCTTCACCAGTGCATCCTCGCCATCAAAGTGCTTGTTTTGCAGCTGGCGTGGGATGGGGCCGGTGCGCCCGGCCTGCACATCCGCAATGGCTGCGTTGATGGCGTCGTGGGCGCTGTTGGATTTAGGGCTAGTGGCCACCAGAATGACCGCGTCCGCAAGCGGCAGACGAGCCTCCGGCAGACCCACCATGTTGGCAGCATCCACCGCCGCCTTGACGATGGGAATGATCTGCGGGTAGGCAAGCCCCACATCCTCGCAGGCGCACACCATCAGGCGGCGGCAGGCAGAGGGCAGATCTCCCGCTTCCAACAGGCGTGCCAGATAATGCAGTGCCGCGTCCGGGTCGGAGCCGCGCATGGACTTTTGGTAGGCAGAAACGATGTCGTAGTGGTCGTCGCCCTCCCGGTCGTAGCGCATGGCGGTGTGGCGGGTGACCTGCCGGATCATATCCAGAGTAATGCGCTTTTCTCCGTTTTCCACCGGTGCCGCCGTGACTGCAAAGTCCAAACAGCCCAGCGCCTTGCGCAGATCGCCCCCGGCGCTTTCGGCCAGATAGGCACAGGCGTCCTCGTCCATGCACACCGGCACCTGCTCCCCCTCGGAAAGGCGCTGCACGGCGTTGCGCACCCCGCGCTCCACATCCGCTGCGGCAAGGGGTTTGAACTCAAACACAGTGCAGCGGGAAAGCAGGGCATTATAGATGTAAAAATAGGGGTTCTCGGTGGTGGAAGCAATCAGGGTGACGCTGCCGTCCTCGATGCATTCCAAAAGGCTCTGCTGCTGCTTTTTGTTCAGGTACTGGATCTCGTCCAGATACAGCAGAATGCCGCCCGCCGCTGCCAGCGTGCCGATATCCTTGAGCACCGCCTTGATATCCCCTGTGCCGCAGGAGGTGCCGTTGAGCTTGTGCAGGGTCATGCCGCTGTTCTCGGCAATGATACGTGCCACCGTGGTCTTTCCGGTACCGGAGGGGCCGTAAAAGATCATGTTGGGAATGCGTCCGCTCTCGATGGTGCGGCGGAACACCCGCCCCGGTGCCAGCAGATGCTGCTGCCCGCACACATCCGCCAGCGTTTTGGGACGCAGGCGCTGCGCAAGAGGTTCGTTCATGGTGGTTTCTCCTTCCCTGCCCGCAAGGCACTTTTTATATAGTATAACGCATTTAGAAAAGGAGGACAAGGGCTTTTCTGAAAATCATTCTCAGATAATGCCCCGTAAACATTTACAAATCCTGTCAAACATGGTATGATTCAAGTATTCCCTTTCAAAGGAGGTTTGTCCCATGCCGGTACGAAAAAAGGCCCCGGAGGACCTTACCGCAAAAAAAGCGCTGGCGCTGGAAGTCATCCGGCGTCTCAAGGCTGAATACCCAGATGCAGGGTGCACGCTGGACTACGACCACGCATGGCAGCTGCTGGTCAGCGTGCGGCTGGCCGCCCAGTGCACGGATGCCCGGGTGAACATTGTGGTGGAAGAGCTGTTTACAAAATACCCCAGTGTGGCGGCGCTGGCTGCCGCCGAACCGGAGGACATTGAAGCCATCGTCAAGCCCTGCGGGCTGGGACACTCCAAGGCGCGGGACATCTCGGCTTGTATGCGGATGCTGCGGGACAAGTACGACTGCCGGGTGCCTGACACCTTTGACGAATTGCTTGCCCTGCCCGGCGTGGGGCGCAAGAGCGCAAACCTGATCATGGGCGATGTGTTCGGCAAGCCCGCCATCGTTACCGACACCCACTGCATCCGGTTGTGCAATAAAATCGGCCTTGTGGACGGCATCAAGGAGCCGCAGAAGGTGGAGATGGCCCTGTGGAAGATCATCCCGCCGGAGGAAGGCAGCGACCTTTGCCACCGCTTTGTGATGCACGGCCGTGCGGTGTGCAATGCCCGCAAGCCGGAATGCGAAAAATGCTGTTTGAAAGACATCTGCCGCACCGCCCGCGAAGCCGTCGGGCAGCAGGCAGAGCCGTGATTTTCAAGGAGGTATAATCTATGATCACCTTAACCATTTTACTTATCGTTGCCCTGCTGTGTGTACTGGTGGGCTGTCTGACCGGTCTGCTGACGCTGGTGGGCGTGCTGGCCTCCCTTTTTGTGGGCGTGCTGGTGGGTGCGCTGGCCGGATATCTGGCCGGGCGTTTTATGGGCACGGAAACTTCCCTTGGCCGCAACATCCTGATGGGTGTGCTGGGCAGCTTTGTGGGCGAGTTTTTGTTCGGCCTGCTGGGCATCCACGCTTCCGGCAGCTTTTCTTCCTTTGCCATCTCGGTGATCGGTGCCTGCATCTGCATCTGGGTCGGGCAGAAGATCTCTAAGTAAGTTTTTTGTAACAATACGCCGCCGCATTCTGCTGCCGGAGTTTCCGGGCAGAGTGCGGCGGCTTTTGGCTTTACGAGCGCACAAAATTATTAACTTGCAACGCCCTTTCCCTTGCTTTCAGTGGTAACCCGCGCTATACTTATTGCATAAGATTCTTTCTGTTCATCCGCAAAGAGTGCACAGCACCGCCTTCGGGAGCAGTGTGGGAGTATCTTTTTTATTTATTCCGACATCATTGGATGCCGCATAACCATGTTAAGCCCACGCACCTTATAAGCCCAAAAGTCAACGCTCTTTTCTAACGAATATACTTACTTATGGGCGTTGACGATATCGAAGAAAACGAGTTGCACGTTATCATTGAAGAAACCTGCAAGCAGCTTGGCGTGACTGGTTATAGTCGCTGGGAGGTACACAAGTGAGCTACACCAAAGAGCAAATAGAACAACTCTGGAAAGAAAGCGTGCGGCGTGAAGAAAACCTCGTTGCCGAGTACAAACGAACACATTCCGTTCCCAGCAGAGGAACGATTTCCACCCCTGAGATTGAGGCAGAACGAGCCGAGCGGAAGCGTCTGTACGGTGAATATCTCAAAGCCCTTGCAGATAAGGATTAGACCACGATGCACACGCACCGTGGTTTTTGTTTGTCCATTTTTAGCACGATACAGAAATGCACCGTGCTATTTTTGCATCACCTTGCGCCACTGATCAAAACCTATATCCATTCCCCTTTCTTATACCCCGCTATTCCCGCGAGAACTGACGCTCATTGGCGGTATTGCGCTATAAAAGATCCGCCCATCCTCGATCCGAATGACCTGCTGCGCCTTCTGCGCAATTTCCGGGTTGTGGGTAACAACGATAAGCGTTTGCCCGAACTCCGCAGCGCATTCCATCAGCAGCCGCATCGTATCCTCGCCCGTCCGTGTATCCAGATTTCCGGTTGGTTCATCGGCAAAAACGATGCGCGGTTTTGCAATCAGTGCACGGGCGATTGCCACACGCTGCTGCTGTCCACCGGAAAGCTGTGCGGGGCGGGAATGCAGCTTGCCCGCAATGCCCAAGATCCCGGTCAGCTTATGGAGCATCTGTTCATCCGGTGCTCTATGGTCCAGATAAAACGGGATCAGAATATTATCCCGCACCGTGTACTCCGGGAACAGGCGGAAATCCTGAAAAATAAAGCCGATCTTTTGCCGCCGCACCTGTGCCAGCTGCTCCGCATTCATTGCATAAATGTCCTGACCGTCCAGCAGCACCTTACCGGTGGTGGGTGGCAAAAGTCCTCCCAGAATTTTCAGGAGCGTGGATTTTCCGCTGCCGCTGGAACCGATGATGGACGCAAATGTACCGTTTTCAAGGGTCAGGTCGCTATTTCTGAGGGCGTGAACCGCGCTTTCTCCTTCCCCGTAGGTTTTGGAGATCTGCACAGCTTCCAGAATTTTATCTTTCATAAGATATCCCCCTTGGATGCTTTTTTACGAATAAAAGAGAAGATCGGCAGCAACGCTGCGGACAGCCAGAACACCATCAGCAGAATGCTGACCATGATCTGACTTCCCACGGGTTTATGGAATTCAAACACCCGTCCGCTTGTAGGGATACGGATCAGGTCGAGAATGCTCTGGATCGGAACGATACGCGAAACTGCCGCATAGACAACGATATTCACAAGCAGTGTTGTCCCAACAATGACCGGGAGCAGCAGCTTTGCATAGGATAGCACCAGTTTTTTCGGGGAAACGCCCAGCGTCAGGAGAAGCGACAGCCGCTGCTGCTGGACTTCATAAGCCGAAAGATTCAAAACCACCAGCAGCGCACACCCCAGAAGGACCCCGAATACCGCAAGGATGCCGACAAGGAAAGCGCTCTGTGTGCCCTCGGTGTAGCTCTGGCTGATCAGGTCGTAGTTGTCTGCGCTCAGAATCCCATTTCTGCGTGTGGCAATGGATGCAATGGAACGTCGCAGCGAGAAGTTATTGTCGGCAGCCAGTTTCACGTTCAGGCTGCTGTATCCTTCTTTTTCCATATGGTAGCTGCCTGCGCTCTCAAACATTTTATGGTAAAGAGCCGTACTGACAAAAATCGTGCCGCTGAAAATGAGCCGGTCTGTTGTCAGCAGTGTGTAGTTGTTTGCAGACTTTACGACACCGGCAATGGGCAGCTGGGCGGTATACGTCCGGTAGACATCATTCCCGGCTTCATCCTGCCCGGTATAACGCTGGTGTTGGATGCTCAACTTGTCTCCGGCCGCAAAAACCGGTTCAACCAACGTACTGCCATCCGGTTGGACGCCCTGATAATATTCATCCGCAGCGGGGTCATAATAGCAATCTCTCCACAGGGTCAAAACAGAATCCCCTGCCAGCAGCGTCTCGATTTCCTCGTCCGAAACGCCGGCATCTGCGGCAATGCGGCGTAGTTCATCATCCGGCAAAGCACAGACTGTCGTATTCAGTGTTCCTTTTGAGGCATTGTGCATTAAAACACCCGGGATTTTGCCGTTGTCCTTGACCCAGATATCGGCAAGCATCTGGCTGGACTGGATCTTGTCTGACGTCACGGTATAGGTATCGGTCAGATCAATTGCAGCGGAAACCTCTTCCACACCGGGCAATGCAGCGAGATCCTCTTTCAGAGAAAACGGCATCCCGGAGGTTCCGTTCATCTTGATGGACAGACAGGCATACGGTGCATCCAGATCATACGGCAGCATGACACGCCAGCCGACATACAGACAGCTGACGGCGATCAGCAATACCGCGCAGCCGACACCGATCTGCGGTGCAAGCGGCAGCTGTGCCAAGCGGAATTTTTTTGCAGGCTTCTCTTTGGGTTTTGCGGTCTGCGGGCGAACCAGCACCGCAGGCAAAAGTGCGCCCAGCAGTACGGAGAGCAGAAACAGCACCGCCAGCGGCGCAAGAGATGCAGCGGGGATCACCAAGAACGAAAGGTGCTTCTGCAGCCCCAGACCGACGGCCGCAGCGCCGCAGCCCAGTGCAAACCCTGTAGCAACTGCTGCAAGCCCGGCAAAAAGCGCTTCCCACAGGCACATGAGCCGGAGGTCCCGGTTTTTAGCCCCCAGCGTCAGGAAGGTGTTGATGGTATGTACACGCTTGTGCAGAACGATCAGGAAATACTGCGCCACCGCAAAAAAGCTGACCATGATCGCTGCGACCAGTAAAAAGCGCAAAGAAGATGAAACGGTATCCTCCTGCGGGTAGGCATACTCGTTTGCCACTAAAGCAGGGTCGGTCGAAGCGGTCACGGGTGCGGCTGCATTCAGGTAATAAAACGTCTGGAACTTTTGCCCGTCTATGGCAAGCGGCTCTGCTACAATGCCGCTGACGGTCAGATTGCCGTTCAGATTCCAATACACATCATAGGCAGGCAAAACACCGCACAGGGTATAGGCTTTTTCCATCACTGCGCCGGAGCCTGCCAGCGGGTCGTAATCATTGGCAGCCACCTTCAGCGTGACCGTCTGCCCTACGTCATAGGAGCAGCCCAGCGCATCCAGCAGCGTCGTCGTCATGGCAATCTCATCGGACTGCGTGGGGAAATCACCGCTGATCGGCACGATACGTCCCAGCTGCGCAAAGGTATCGTCTACCGTTCCGATCCCGCCCGCCACGCCATCGTCTGCGCCGAGAACGATTCCGTTTTGGATCACTGTGCTGACCTGTGCGGATGCGGACAAGGTGTTTTGTGCCTGTGCAGCGTCCGCAGCAGTATCCGACAAACGCAGGTACTGCCACGCGCCGTATAGTTCGCAGCGGGTGTCCTGCAATACCTGTGCAGAACTGACGGAGTAGATCACCGCCGCTGTCAGGAACGAGAAAACCAGTGTCAGCAAAAGCAGCAATAGGCTGGTCTGCTTCTTGCGGCCAAGCATCCCATGAAACGCCAGAATGATAGATGGACTTTCTTTGATTTTCATAAGGCATCCTCGCTGCAGAAGCGAAAACACTTTGTCTCCAAAATTGTAATGCCACTCCATGTTTGGAGCTTTCCAGTTTCAATATACCATGGATTTTTTTTTAAATCAAGACCTTTGGCAAAAGTGGTATGTCACACCGCTTGATGCGACCTTTTTACTGACCGCCTGTTTCAAAAAAGAAGTTGTCCTTACGATGGTGCTATCTTTATATTACACTTTTGATCGTGGAGCAATGTATATGAACAACCGAGAAAACAGATTTTCCCGTTTCTGTCTGCCTAGATAGGTCAATGATCCTACAAACACTTGACAGCAGGACAGGAAACGAGGTAAACTATTGCAAGTATGGGCTTATTCTGTCTTTCAGAATGAGATGATTCAATAGGGCACAAATGATTGCACTGGGATCCATTGAAACCCAGAGCTTTTGCTTATATTGCGGGACAGGGCGAAATTGGTGCTGTAACAGATCACTATTTTTCAGCAAATAAAACCCTTATTGCAAAAATATATTGTAGATCAAAAGCACTCCTCTTTCCCAGAATGACTTCACCAAAATCACAACGAAAGGTTAAAGGAAAAATGAACTATCCTGCCAAGTATTTTGTACTGGAACAGGGCGAGCTGCCGGAGGTATCCGGCGGCGGCTTGCTGGATGTTTTTGACCGCGTGACCGCTTATACGTTTCAGAATCAGTTTCTGGGCAGTATGCGCACTGCCGTGTGGAACTGCCTGCTGCAAAAAAGCCTGCAGCCGACGGTAGACTGGGCAAAAGACTTCTGGCAGATGTCCCTCCTGCGAAAAGCGACCTTTCTGTACGGCGGTGTCCGGTTAGGGCAGACCGTGGCCAACTACTGGAAGATGTAAGACGGCAGGGTGATATATGGAGAACATCAAGCTGTTGGTGGCGATGCACAAAGCGTACTGTCTGCCGGAAGATGCAGTTTATGCGCCCATTCAGGTGGGCGGTGTACATATTCCGGGCATGGAAAACGCGCTGAGAGACAACACCGGAGAGAATATCTCAAACAAAAACAGATCCTATTGTGAGCTGACTGCTCTTTACTGGGGCTGGAAAAACCTGCAGGCAGATTATCTGGGGTTGGTGCATTACCGGCGTTATTTTGCCCGCAGAATGCCCGGCGGCAGAAAGTTTGACCGCATCGCATCAGGAACCGAGATCCATGCTGCACTGGAAAAAGCCCCTGTGATCCTGCCGAAAAAGCGCAATTATTGGATCGAAACGACCTATACCCAGTACATTCACGCCCATCATAAGGAAGATCTGGATGCTGTACAGAGTATCCTTGCAGAAAAATACGCAGCCTACCTGCCGGCCTACGCAGCTGTCATGGGGCGCACCAGCGGGCATCGGTTCAATATGTTCGTCATGCGCAGGGACATTCTGGATGCATACTGCACATGGTTGTTCGATGTGCTGGCAGAAGCCGAAAAGCGTATCGATGCGGACCGTTATGATGCGTACAATGGCCGTGTTTACGGTTTTCTGGCCGAGCGGCTGCTGGATGTCTGGATGGAAACGAACCATATTGCGTATACGGAACTGCCCGTGGTGTTTTTGGAAAATCAGCACTGGCTCAAAAAGGGCACCGCATTTCTCAGCCGTAAAATTCGATATAGGAGACCGTAAAGAATGCTGGTTTATATTGCGGCCACGCTGATCTCCTGCCTGTTGGCAGTCTGGTGCGAAAAACGGAACACCGATGCTCTGAACGCTATTGACAGCAAACAGCGCTGGGGAGCACTTGTGCTCTGTTCCCTGCCGCTTATATTAGTAAGTGCGGCGCGGTGGGGTGTGGGCACAGATTTCCTTTATACCTATCTGCCGGAATTCCGGGCTCTGCAGTGGCTGCGGGCAGGCGATGGCGATGCGCTGTGTCAGGAGCTGTTTGCGCCGATGCGCGAAGATCTTACCCGGTGGGGGCTGTATGAGAGTCCAGAGTCTGCTTTGCAGTTCTTTTTGGGTGTGCTGGACAATTGCGAGCCAGGGTATCGAGTCTTGATGGAAGCTGCTGTGGCATTGGGCGGAAACTTTCGTCTTGTAATCGCGGCAACATCTGTTATAATAGGTCTGTGCGTTTATTATGCCATATTCACCCAGTGTTCTGCTCCGGTTCTGGCTATCTACCTCTATGTAGCCAGCAGCAATTATTTCCTCAGCATGAACATCATCCGGCAGTACATTGCCATTGGCATCGGGCTGGTGGCCGTACAGTTCATCCGGGAGAAGCGGCTCTTCCCTTTTCTGGCCTGCGTGGCGGTGGCAATGCTGTTCCACACTACAGCGGTGGTACTGCTGCCGTGTTATTTTTTGTGCCGGGTCGAGCTGAACCCCCGCTATGCCCTGTTGCTGACAGCAGGCGTGCTGGCCTGTTCTGGTGTTTTGGGTACGGCTGCTGCCTGGCTGATGCCGCGGATCGGGCTGGGATATTATGCCCGTTATCTGGGTTCTGCATGGAGTGAAGACGGCTTTGAGACGATGTTCTTTGTCATAAACCTGTGCGTTCTGCTGTTCTGCGGGCATTACTGGAATGCAGCAAAGCAGCGCTGTCCCTATTACGTTATTTGGTACAACATGACCTTGTTAGGGACTTTTGCACTGGCACTGTCCGGGGTGCTGCCGTTGATGAAACGGTTGAATTACTACTATGCAGCCCCGCAGTTCCTGCTGCTTCCGGAAGCGCTGCAGACAGAAACAGACCCGCACCGCCGCCGCATCCTGACCGGGTTGGTGGCAGCCGCCTTTGCGGCAGAAACTCTGGTAGCTGTAGTGCTGCTGAACAAAAACGAAGTGTTGCCATATCGACTGTGGTGATCACTGCATAAAGGAGAGAAAGTCGTGATCAAATGCACGGAGAGGTCAGGTGTCTATCAGGCAGTCAAACGCCTTTTTGATATTCTGGCAAGTCTTGCGGCTCTGGCGGTGTTGTCCCCGCTCTTTCTGGTGATCGCCATTTTGATTTTATCAGAAGACGGCAGACCGGTTTTTTACAAACACACCCGGGTGGGCAAGGGTGGAAAAACATTTCAGATGTACAAATTCCGCACAATGTATCAGGACCGGAGGATCGTTCTGACCCCGGAGCAGCAGGTGGAGCTGCAGCAGGAGTTCAAACTGGAAAACGATCCCCGTGTGACCCGGATCGGCAGCAAGCTGCGGATGTCCAGTCTGGATGAGCTGCCGCAGCTGCTGAATATCCTGAAAGGCGATATGAGCTTTGTGGGGCCGCGGCCCATTATGGAGCGGGAATTTGAATTTTATACTCCGGCGGAAACCGCAGCATTTCAGAGCGTCAAGCCCGGTCTGACCGGGTACTGGCAGGCGTATGCCCGCAACGATGCAACCTATCAGAGCGGGGAACGTCAGGCCATGGAGATGTACTACGTAAAGAATGTCTCCCCTTGGCTGGATATCCGTATCCTGTTCAAAACCGTAGGCGCAGTGCTGCGGAAGTCCGGTGTAAAGTAAGGCAGTAAGGCAACTTGTAAAAAAGGAAGCAGCGTTTATGAAGAATGCACTGAAAAAAACGTTGTGTGGGATCGGATCGTGTGCGGTAGTGGCAGGTGGTCTGCTGTATTTTAGAGCTCATACAGAGCCATCGCCTTTGCCCGTCAGTGAACCTCCGGCTGCACAGAGTGCGGTCTCTGAGCCGGAAAGCAATTCGTTGACAGATCCAGCAAAAGAAGACGTTGAGACCCTGATCCAAGACGGCGAGAACATGAGCAGCTCGGAAGTGGAAGAACTGCTTGAAAAGATCGCCGCACAGGAAGAAAACGCTGCCGGAAGCGAAGCATCTGCTGCAGCCAGTTCATCCCGTCCGGAGGGGGCTTCCAGTGCAGATACCAGCACGGCTGCGGTCTCCAGTTCTGTTGTATCGCAAAGCCAGAGCACATCCGCTGCTGCTTCTCATCCACAGCAGGACGAATGCGACGCGCAGATCGAAGCGCTGGTAGCGCAGCTGTACCAGCAGCAGGAGCGCTATGAACGGGAGCTGCTGGAGATCATCCGGCAGGCACATCAGGAGTATGTTGCTTACCCAGAAGATCAGCGCAGCCTGATTTTGAAAGTACAGGTCGTTCTTGGAAAAACAAATGTTCTGACGGCGATGGAAAAGGACTGCGATGCCGAAGTGAATAATATATGCAGCCAGATGACGGCTATTCTCAAGGCAAATGGTCGGGATACTGCCATCGTGCGTGAAGTAAAAAAGACATACACCGATAAAAAAGCAGAACTCAAGCAGGAACTTATCCGTCAGACTTACAGCGGTGGCGATGGCAGCGGTTCGGCCGGGCATTGGCTGTATGATCGGCTGGAATGAAAATTTGTATCTACAGCAGTTTGCTTTTTTAGTGCCTAAGCAGCACCCGCAAACTGCATATCGCAAGCATGATGTTTTATAGGCACTTTTTTGAAAATCGCGATAACAAACAACGATCACGAGGTGGAATTATGAAATACCCCTGCAATTACGATCTTCTCCGCGAAGAAGAAATGGTCTATATCGCTGGTGGTTCAGCGCTGGATGCATTCAACTACCTGTTTGGTGACTGGTTCCGCGATATGCTGCTTTCCGATATCCGCAATGCAACGTGGGGCAGTATGCAGCAACTGAATGTACAGCCTGTGGTGGACACCGGCAAAAAGATCGCTAGTTGGGCTTGGCCGGCACAACTGGCCTATGGGTACGGTTTCTACCGTCTGGCGCTGACCGTAAAGAGCTTTCTGACCCAGTAAAATGAAAAAACGAAGCCGTCAGAGTATCATGTGATATCTATCACACGGTACTCTGGCGGCTTCTTATTTTATAGCAATTCAACTTTTTAATGCAACAGCAGCAGCGTTGCACTGCATATCGCAGATATGCTGTTTGAATGTTGCACTAATTTCTTGACTTGCGATAACGATCATTCTGCTATCACTTCGGTTCCAGTCACTTCACGCCTGCCTTTTTCGCGGTAAAACGCTGATACGCAGGCAGCGGCAGCAGCACACGGCCTGCCAGCGGCTGCACCTGTACCGACACCTGCTTGCAGGGAGCACACTCGCCGTCCACGGTGGCAATGATCGGCCCGCGGCCATCTGCTGCCCGCAGGCTGACCGATTTTGCGCGGCGATAGATAAAGTAAGGCTTTGCGGCCTCGGTGAGCTGGCCGTTTTGAAAGTGCTGGCCGTTTTTGTACAGCATCAGCAGCTTTGCAATGACCCGGCGGCTGACCTTGCGCACGATGAACACATCAAGCCAGCCGTCATCCGGCTGTGCCTCCGGCCCTGCCATAAAGCCGCCGCCGTAGGCGCGGCCATTGCACACCGCGCACATCAGGCAGTCCACATTCAGCACCTCGCCGTCAATGACATACTCCACCCTGCGGCCGATATGCCCGCACAACTGTTGTACGATGGACAGTGCATAAGCTGCTTCGCCGCCGCACAGCGGGATGCGCCGGAACTTGGGGATGCCGTAGGCCACCTGTGCGTCCAGACCGGCGGCGCAGATGGTGGCAGAAAGCCCCAGACTGGTGCGCATCAGGTCGATGGGCACTGCCCCGCCTGCCAGCTGGGCGTCCAGATCCAGAAACTCCTCCTTTGTACCGTAGGTGCGCAGAAAGTCGTTGCCGCTGCCATAGGGCAGACAGCCCACGGCGGTCTTATCAAAGCCGTGGGCACCGGTGAGCGCCTCGTTGAAGGTGCCATCACCGCCAGCGGTAAAAATGCGCAGCTCCACCCCGGCCTTCTGGGCGGCAGCGGCGGCAGCGCGGGACAGCTCCCGGGCGTGGCCTGCGTGGGTGGTAACACGGATGGTGTAGTCCTCCGGGGCAAGCCCGGCACCGGCAGCAGCAGCCGCGATCTGCTGCGGCAGGGTGCGGGTACAGTCGGCCTTTCCGGCTGTGGGGTTCAGAAGAAACAGCGTGTGCATCGGGGATCCTCCCTGTTGTAACTCTATTTCCTCTATAATAGTCGAAAACCGCGCCGGTTGCAAGCAAAAATGCTATTTTGCTATTTTCTTATAGGGTTACGGTCTCATCCTCCCGCAAAACGATACTGCCATCGGCGGCACAGTCTGCCGTCCAGTGCTGTCCCACACAGGCAGTCCCAGCAGCAATGCGGTTTGCCAGTGCCTGCTCCACTGCCCTGTCCACCTGACGGCGCAGCTCCCGCGCGCCGTAGGCCGATCGAGCCCGGGCAGCCAGTGCCGCTCCTACCTGCGGGGTGTGGCGCAGCCGGTAGCCGCTGCGGGCGGCGCGCTGCTCCAGCTGGCAGAGCATTTTTTCTGCAATGGCGCAGAGGTTTTCCTCCCCCAGCGGACGGAACACGATCACTTCATCCAGCCGCCCGAGCAGCTCTGGGCGGAACCACTTTTTTGCTTCCTCCACAGCCTGCGCGGACTGCTTTTCAAACACGGCTTCTGCCCCGGCGGCAAAGCCCAGCGGCGCGTTCTGCCCTGCCAGAAACCGTGCGCCCAAGTTGGAAGTAAGCAGCACGATGGTGTTGCGGAAATCCGCCTTGCGCCCCATGGCATCGGTCAGCTGACCGTCCTCCAAAATTTGCAACAGGATATTCTGGATATCCGGGTGTGCCTTTTCGATCTCGTCAAACAGCACCACGCTGTACGGGCGGCGGCGCACAGCCTCGGTCAGCTGCCCGCCCTCATCGTGGCCGAGGTAGCCCGGCGGCGCACCCAGCAGCCGGGCAGCGGTGTGCTGCTCCTGATACTCCGACATATCGAACTTGAGCAGCGCTTTCTCGCTGCCGAACCAGCTGACTGCCAGCGCCCGTGCCAGTGCGGTCTTTCCCACGCCGGTAGGGCCTAAAAACAGCATGGCACCAATGGGACGCCCCGGCTCGCCCAGACCGGTGCGGCTGCGCCGGATGGCTCCCGCCACGGCTGCCACCGCCCGCTGCTGGCCGACGATCTCCGCGTTCAGGCGGCTTTCCAGCTTGTCCAGCCGCTCCCGCTCCTGCTCGCCCACCCGCTGGGCAGGCACGCCGCTGGCGGCTGCCACCACCCGGGCGATGTCCTCCGGGCTGAGCACCGGCTGGGTGCGCTGCTCCTTTTCGGCAAGGATGCGCGCCGCCGCACAGGCTTCGTCCACAAGGTCGATGGCCTTATCCGGCAGGCAGCGCCCGGGCAGGTACCGCACCGAAAGCTCCACCGCCGCCTGCAAGGTCTGGGGCGGCAGGCGCACATTGTGGTACCGCTCGTAGCGGGGCGCAAGACCGTTGAGGATCTCCACTGCCTGTGCGGGGGTAGGTTCCTCCACCTGCACCCTGCCAAAGCGGCGTTCCAGCGCGGCGTCCTTCTGGATGTGGGTGCGGAATTCCTGATTGGTAGTTGCGCCGATGAGCTGCAATTCGCCCCGGGCAAGCACCGGTTTCAGGATGCTGGCGGCGTCGATAGCGCCCTCGGCGGCACCAGCACCCACGATGGTGTGGAACTCGTCGATAAACAGGATGGCAGTGCCATCCCGCACCAGCTCTTCCAGCAGGTTTTTCAGCCGCTCCTCAAAATCGCCCCGGTACTTGGTGCCCGCCACCAGACTGGCCATATCCAGCGCCAGCAGCCGCCGCCCCTGCAGCGCTCTGGGCACCTGTCCGGCAGCAATGCGCAGCGCCAGACCCTCGGCCAGCGCCGTTTTGCCCACGCCCGGCTCGCCGATCAGGCAGGGGTCGTTTTTCTGGCGGCGGCACAGGATCTCCACCATGCGGTCAAGCTCGGCTTCCCGGCAGAACACCGGGTCCAGCTCCCCTTCGGCGGCGCGGCGGGTCAGGTCGCGGCAATATTTATCGCTGGCACGGCTGCCCCGGGGGATGCTGGCCGACACCCGTGGCTGGGCGGGCAGCACGAACTGTCCGCTCAGCTGGCGGCACTCCCGCACCGCCTCGGTGAGCGGAAGCCCCATCTCCGCCAGCAGCAGCCCGGCGGCGCAGCCGTCATCTTCCAGCATGGCGCAAAGCAGGTGCTCCGGCTCTGCCCGGCTGACATGGGCGTTCTGCGCCCCGATGAGCGCATAGTCCATGGTGCGGCGCAGATCCGGTGCCATAGCCCGCCTGTCCAGCCGCTGTGCCGGGCCGCTGCGCCGCTGCGCCAGCTGGCGGCGCACCTCCGGCTCGGTGATGTTTTTCCGGGTGAGGAACTGCGCCGCAGCGCCCTGCTGCTGTAACATTGCCAGCAAAAGGTGGCCGGTATCCGCCTGTTCACAACCCAGATCACCCGCCAGCTGCACCGCCTGCTGTAACAGCCGCGCCGCCGGGCGCGAAAAGCCCCGGTAGCCGCCCATGCCCAGATTTTTCCAAATGCCCATGTGTCTGCTCCTTGCTGCATATAAAATCGTCTGCACTGGAAGTATAGCCCCAAAGGCGCAGAAAAAATCAGTCGTTTGTGTCGGGCGGCAGAAAAGTGATGGCTATAGCAGCTTGCGTTTTTAATGCCCAAACAACATCCGCAAACAGCATATCGCAAATATGCTGTTTTGATAGGCACTATTATTGAAAATTGCGATAAAAGAACAACGCCGGAAAGTCCGCAGACCTTCCGGCGTTGCATTGCTATGGGAGGGACAGTTTACAGCAGCCCTCTATATTTTTTCAGAATGAACCGCCACCGCCGCCATGGGTCGAGCCGCTGGAGGAGGTGTGGGTGGAACTGCCGCCGGAATCGCCGGAGCTGGTCTCCTTTGGCCGTTCGGTGCGGTGCACGTCCCGGTACAGGAACAGATCCCGCTGGTTGGTCAGCTTCATGCTGCCCTGCCGCACATAATCGGTTGCGTCCCGCTGCGGTGCCACGCTCTTGAGCTGGCCCTTCATCACGCCGGTCACGATCAGCGCCGTCACCAGACCAATGACCAGCGCCACGCCCAGATACACGATAGAAAACGGCTCCTTGGGCATATTGTCTACGTCATAGGGTTGACCTTCGCGGGCGGCGGTGACATACGAATCCGTCCACTGGATAAAGGTGCGGAAGGCGGCGGCGTAATCGCCGTCTGCCATATCGGGGGTCATCTGCTCGCCAAGGTACTGGATGCCGGCATCCGTAAATGCGGTAATGCCGTAGCCGCAGGTGGAGATGTGCCACTTGCGGTCGCCTGTGCTTACCAGCAGCAGTACGCCGTCACGGTCTGCACCGTAGCCGAACTGACAGTAGTCATAGAGGTCATCGGCATATTCCTCCATGCTGGTGTAGCCCTCGCTTTCCAGCGAGTCGATGGTGGCAATGGTCACATCAAAGCTCTGGCGGACGCTCAGCTCCTCCAGTGAAGCTTCCAGTTCGCTGTCCTCGTCCTCGGTCAGGACTTCTGCGCTGTCGTTCAGGCGGTAGTATAGGTCAGCAAAGCCATTTTCGGCAGCAAAAGCCGGTACGGCCAGCGCCAGCAAGAGCACCAGTGCTGCCAGCGCAGCACAGAGGGAGCGCAGCGGGGTAACAGTCTTTTTCATCTTCCGTTCCCTCCTTTACAGAATCCCTGCCAGCCACAGCAGCCACATGACCGCATAGGACGCGGCACCAACGGCTGCCGTAAGCCCCAGCGTCCACTTGCGGGCAGCGGCCTTATCCACCGGCAAATTGCCTACAAACTTACCGGTCTGGCCGTTCATGGCAAAGATGTAATTCTCGCCGCGCCAGCTGGTGCTCAGCACCCAGACTGGGAACAGGGCATACTTTGCCTTGCCGCCGTGCAGTTGGATACTGCTGTTCTCCACCTTGACCGAGTCGTAACCGGTGACCGTCTGGGTAAAGGCATCCTCGGTGGACTGGCAGATACGCTCGTTGGCGCGCTCGATGCTCTTTTTGGCGTCCACATCGTACTTATCTGCCACATAGCCTGCCAGATACGCAGTGTTGAAGGCCACTGCATCCTGCATGGCAAAGGGCTCGATGGATTCCATCAGGTCATCTGCCATCTTGGAGGAGCCGTCCACCGGTACTGCGTCAAAGCCCAGCACGCCGTCCCGGCGCACGGAGTAGTAGCTGGTCTCGGTATAGTCGTAGTCATCGTCCGACCAGCAGCGGGTGCGGGTGGCGGTAAAGCGCAGCTGGGCATCGGCATCGCTGTCGTACAGCCAGAAGGGCACATACACGCCCTTGATCTCGTCGATATGGTTCTGGCTGCGGAACACCTTGGGCAGCAGGGTCTTGCCCTTGAGGTGCTCCTGCAGCTTTTCCTTAGCTGCCTTTTTGTCTAGCTTGAAGGGGATGATGAGGTCGGGGCGCAGGTCTCCGGCAAACTGTCCGGTCAGCACGATGGGGTTGCCGCAGAAGGGGCAGGCCGAAGCCGCCATGGTGTCGTCGCCTACGATCTCGCCGCCGCAGCTCTTGCAGGCGTAGGTGTGCAGACCGGCAGTCTCGCCCTCTGCCCAGCCGCCGCCGGGGGTAGTCCAGTTCATCCTGCTGGGCTTCGCATCCTTCAGATCCTCATCGTAACCCTTCAGTGCGTCCACCTCAAACTCGGTGTCGCAGTAGGGGCATTTCAGCTTCTGGGTGGTGCTGTCAAATTTGATCGCACCATCGCAGCAGGGGCACTTATATTCCAGCATTCCTGCCATAGTGTTTCCTCCTATAGTCTGCGGGGCAAGGAGTCCTTCCCTGCCCCACAGCGTGATCGGTCATTGTGCGCGGATTCAGCTGCGGTCGTTCTCGTCGAAAGGATCGCCGCACTCCGGGCAGAACTTGGGCGGGTGCGCGGGGTCAGCCGGTTCCCAGCCGCACTTGTCGCACTTATATTTAGGCGTACCGGCGGGACGGGGTTTGCCGCACTCGGAGCAGAACTTGCCTTTGTTCACCGCGCCGCAGCTGCAAGTCCAGCCTTCTGCCGCCGCCGGGCGGGGCTTGCCGCACTCCGGGCAGAACTTGCCGGTAACGTTAGCGCCGCAGCTGCACTGCCAGCTGCCAGCGGCAGAAGGCTGCTGCTGGGGCGCTGCGGGCTTCTGACCCATGGCAAACAGATTCTGGGCGTTCATGCCGTTTGCACCGGCAGCCATGCCCATGCCCATAAAGCCGGTCATGGCACCGGCGGTGTTGCCGGCGGCGGTCTTCATAGCGTCGATCTGACCGCCCACCAGACGGGCTGCGGCGGTGGTGGGGTCGGTGGTCATGGCGTTCTCTTCCCACTCGGTGATCTTCTTTTGCTGCTCTTCCGGGATGGACAGAGAGTTGATGTTGAAGGAGAACACTTCAATACCGCGCTTTTTGCGCCAGACATTGGACAGCTGCTCGTTGAGGGCCTCGGAGATCTCCAGCGTGTGGGCGGGGATCTCGTAATACTGCACCTTGTTGGCGGAAAGGGTGGCCAGCGCCGGCTGCAAAGCGTTCATCAGCTCACTTTTCAGGCGGGGAGCCAGCTCCGAGGCATCGTACTGGTTAGAGACGTTGCTGCACACGTTGGTGTAGAACAGCAGCGGGTCGCAGATGCGGTAAGTAAAGCTTCCGTTGCAGCGGATATTCACCGAGAGCTTGTAGCCCCGCTCCTCGCTGACCACCACCCGGAACGGGATGGGGGTAGCAGTGCCGTATAGGATCTCGCCCAGTTCCTTGGTGTTGATGTAGTATACGCGCTGATCCTTGCCGGTGTCGCCGCCATAGGTAAAGCGCTTGGCCACGGTCTGGAAGGTAGCCGCCAGACTGTCGCCGAAGTTGCCGGTAAACACGCTGGGCTCAGTGGAGGAATCGAAGGTATACTCGCCCGGCTCGGCGCACACCTCCACCACCTTGCCCTGCTCCACGATGAGCATACACTGGCCATCGGCCACAGCAATGCCGCTGCCGTTGGTGATGATGTTATCATCGCCGTGGTTGGAACTGCGGCGGGAGCTGCGCTTCTGACCCTTGACCATCAGCACGTCCTTATCCAGAGAATCGCAATAGAAAAATTCCTTCCACTGGTCTGCAAGAGTTCCGCCCAGTGCGCCCATACCTGCTTTGATCAAACCCATAGTAATTTCCTCCTGTACGTTTTATTGTTTTGCTTTCTTCTTTTTTATCATGCAGAACGATTTCGTTTGTAAAAAGGTTCTGCCTGCTCAGGGGTAAGGGTCAGATAATTGATATTATAATCATACTGCAATGCGGCGCTGAACGCAAGGCATTTCTAACCGTTGCTACCTGCCATTCCGGCTTTCTTTACAAAAAAAGAACACCGGTGCGTTCATAGACACTCCGGTGTTCCGAAATAATATTTTGCCTGTCCCGCGCCGCAAAAGGCTCAGAACTTCCGCCATGTATCCGGCATAAACAGCACCAGCATGGGGAAGATTTCCAGACGGCCGGCCAGCATATCGAAGATCAGCACCAGCTTTGCGGGGTCTGCAAAGCAGCCGAAGTTCTGCATGGGGCCTACCTTGACAAGACCCGGGCCGATGTTATTCAGGGTAGCGGCTACAGCGGTAAAATTCGTCACCATATCAAAGCCGTTCAGGCTGATGAGGAAAAAAGAGCCCGCAAAAATAAAGATATACGCCGCCACAAACACATTGGTGGTGCGGATGGTCTCGTGGTTCAGCAGCTTGCCGTCCATGCGGGCGGGCGCTACTACCTGCGGGTGCAGGGCGGTCTTAAGCTCCTTGGCCAGGGTCTTGGCCAGAATGAGGAGGCGGCTCACCTTCATGCCACCGCCGGTACTGCCGGCGCAGGCACCAATGAACATGAGCATGACCAAGATCTCCTTGGAGAGGGTCGGCCACAGGTCAAAGTCGCAGCTGGAAAAGCCGGTGGTGGTGATGATGGAACCTACCTGAAACGCGGCCTGCCGCAGCGCCACGCCGAAGCTGTTGTACATACTATAAATATTGGCGGTGATGATGCCCACTGCCACCGCGATGACCACAAAGTAGCCCCGCACCTCCTCGCTGGCAGCAGCGCGGCGGAACTTGCGCATGAGCAGCAGGAAGTAGGCGTTGAAGTTGACGCCGAACAGGATCATGAAGATGGTCACGACCCACTGGATGTAGGGCGAAAAGCTAGCAAAACTGTCGTTGCGGAAGCCAAAGCCGCCGGTGCCCGCCGTACCAAAGGCGGTGAGCAGTGCCTCGAACAGGGGCATTCTGCCAATCAGCAGGAACACCAGTTCCAGCATGGTGAGGGCAAAATAGATGCCGTACAGGATCTTAGCGGTGGACTGCACCTTGGGCACCAGCTTATCCACCTGCGGGCCGGGGCTTTCCGCCTTCATCAGGTTGACGTGGGAGCCGCCGGTCAGCGGCAGCAGCGAGAGCAGAAACACCAGAACGCCCATGCCGCCGATCCAGTGGGTGAAACTGCGCCAGAACAGAATGCCCTTGGGCAGATCCTCCACGCCGGGCAGAATGCTGGCACCGGTGGTGGTAAAGCCGGAGACCGTCTCAAACAGGGCGTCCACGGGGTTCGGGATGCAGCCGGTGAGCACAAAGGGCACCGCGCCCATCACCGAGATGAACACCCAGCACAGCGAGGTAGCTGCAAAGCCTTCGCGCATATAGAACACCTTGCTGCGGGGCTTGATGGTGTGCAGGGCGTAGCCGATGCCGGCGCTGACGGCTGCTGTGAGCAGAAACACGCCCAGCACCATCCACTCGCCATACACTAAGCTGGCGGCGGCGGGCAGCAGCAACAACGCGCCCTCGATCATCAGCACATAGCCCAGCAGACGGAAAACGATCGCATAATTCATAGTCCGCCTCCGTCAGTGCTCCACGATATCGCGCAGATCGTGCAGGCCATGCTCCAGCGTGACCACGATGACGTTGTCGCCCACCTGGATCTGGTCGCCGCCGCGGGGGATCAGGATCTTGCTGCCGCGGGTAATGCAGCACAGCAGCAGGTTCTTTTTCAGGTGCAGCTGGCTCAGGGGCACACCGGTGGCGGCGCTTTCCTCGTGCACCGTAAATTCCAGCGCCTCCACGCGGTCATCCAGAATGCGGTACAGCGTTTTGATGTTGCTGCCTGCCTCGTTCTGCAGGGCGCGGACATACTGCACGATGTAGT
>ENA-UOJI01000817-UOJI01000817.1-human-gut-metagenome-genome-assembly--contig:-P79-NODE-817-length-21865-cov-8.197020_pt1 | contig 21865 bp, 14 predicted proteins | sample MGYA00242346_ERZ723893 | MGnify/ENA metagenome assembly ERZ723893 | reverse complement strand
AAAAACATACGGTGTAGCAGCAGCTTCAATTCCGGTATTGACTGCCGTACAAAAACCCTTATTTTCCGAAAAACAGATCAGCTTCACCTGCGGAAAATGCTCCTGTATCCACGAAACACTTCCGTCCGTCGACCCGTTATCCACAACGATCACGGCGATTTCCACTGTGCTCTGAAGCAGGCTATCCAGACAGTCCTGCAGAAAATGTTTTCCGTTATAGTTCGGTATTACCACGGTCGTCTTCATCCACCGATTTTGCTCCTCATGTTTCCTGTGTTTGCCGTCCGCGCGAGGGAGAGCCTCAGAGCGCGGATCGCCTGCCTACGCAGCAACAAAGCCGCCTGCCGCGGTGCGCTCTATCTGCGGCTTACGCCTGCGGATCCCATAAAATCCCATACCCTGCCGCTGTCGCTTCTTTACAAAATTCCATACTCTTTTGAAGGATCTTTGTTTCCTGCGCTGCCGTCGGAAGCCCCTGACAGGCTTCTTTTAATTCCGCTATCGTCTGCGCGTAACGCTCCTTTAATGCGCTGCAAACCTCCATGCTGCGCAGGTCTGCTGCCGGTGCGCTCTGCTGCAGCGCTGCACGGTGCATCGGTCCGGAATATCCTTTCCGAAGCCCTGCATACCGCATCGAACCGTCGTTTTCATACAGTCCGCTCACCAGGAAGCCTTTCGGATGCCGGATGCCAAAAACATCCCTGCCGCCCGGCAGAGGCTTTGCCCAAATCCCGATTTCCGGGCGCTGGCAAAATACACTGTCTTCATAGTCTTCCCGATAAAAGCCAAGATGTTTCAGCCCGCTCACTGTCGCCTTCCAGCCTTTTCGAAGACAATAATCTTCCAGCGCACGCTGCCCCGCCTCGTAAGCGTAGCGCTTGCTCTGCGGGTTCGACGCCGTAGACGCTTCATGGCAGCGCCAGTGGTACAGCACCTTCGGCACATGCACAAACTGTCCGCCTGCCGCATACGCCCGCAGCATCAGATCGTAATCCTGCGCCCCGTCAAATCCGCTGCGCAGCTTTAGTTCTTTCAAAAATGCCGTTTCGATCACCGTAAAATGACAGATATAATTGTTGGTCAAAAGCAATTCCCCGTCAAAATCCGGCTTGAAATTCGGCTCATAGAAGCGGCTCGCCGCTCCGTCACATTTATCTTCATCGGAAAACAGCACAAGCTTTTGTTTTCCGCGCTTTTTTTCTTTTTCCAGACAATCCGCCATCTCCCAGAGCGCATTCGCAGTCAGCAGATCGTCGTGATCCAGCAGACCGACCGCGTCTCCCGCCGCAAGTTCAATTCCTGCGTTCGTATTGGCGGAAATTCCTTTGTTTTCGGAAAGGGTGCAGAGCATGATGCTCTGATCCATCCATTCTGCAAGATTTGATGCATCTGCCGCTTCCCGCAGACAGATTCCGTTCTTTTTTGCCCAGGCCTGTACAGACTCTGCCGTACCTCCCGCATCCGCTACAATCAGCTCCCAGTGCGGATACGACTGCCTCGACACGCTATTAAGCATCGCCTCCAGATGCTCTTTTTTCGTCCGGTATGCCGGAACGACGATACTGATACGCAAGGAAGCAGAATGCTCCCGTTGGAACGAAAGTGTCTTTTCGTCCGGCTCCTGCCAGGTATAGACCTCCTGTTCCTGCCCAATCCGCTCCAACACCGCCCACACGGCATTTCTGATTCCGTTTTTCTGCAGATAATACCAGGTTTTTTTCAGATTGGATAGGGAAAAAACAGACATCCGTCGAACTCCTTTTCCTGCTACAGACGCCTGCGCGTGCCCAAGTGCCGGAAAACTCCGACACCGGGCACGCGCCGTGTCCTTTTGATTCGTGATATAACCCCTGCGCCAGAGCGCATGCTGCATTTTTGCTGCAAAATACGCTGCTGGTGCTGCGGCTTTTTCTTTTACAGAATTGCCTTCAGGTCAGCGGTCAGCTTGTCAACCTTTGCCTGTGCATCTTCCAGACTGGTTCCCTTTACGCCCATATAGAATTTGATCTTGGGCTCGGTTCCGGACGGACGTGCACAGCACCAGGAATTGTTGGTCAGTTCAAAGTACAGAACGTTGGACTTGGGAAGTCCGGTCGGGCGAACCGCGCCGGTTGCCATATCTTTAACCTGATCCTTATCGTAGTCGCGCATCTCTACAACCTGCAGGTCGCCGAAATTCTTCGGAGGATTGCTGCGAAGCTTATCCATCATTGCGGAGATCTGGGCTGCGCCGTCGATTCCCTTCAGGGTGATGGCATACTGGGTTTCTTTGTAGTAGCCATATTTCTCATACAGTGCAAGCATCTGATCCCAGCAGGTCATGCCGTGCTTCTTGCACCATGCAGCGGTCTCACACAGACACATTACTGCAACAATCGCATCCTTATCTCTTGCATGGGTGCCTGCCAGACAGCCGTAGGACTCTTCCAGACCGAATACATAGTGGCCTTTCCCAGCCTGCTCCATCCATTTGATCTGCTCGCCGATATACTTAAAGCCGGTCAGGACTTCTCTTAATTCTACGTTATAATCTGCTGCAATCGCTGCTGCCATGTTGGTCGTAACGATGGTGGATACCATAACAGGATCAACCGGCATCCGGTTGGTAGCGGTGCGCTCGCGCAGAATGTACTCTGCAATCAGCATGCCGGACATGTTGCCGGTGAAGGGCATGTACTCGCCGGTCTTGGAATCCTTTGCATAAATGCCGAGACGGTCTGCATCCGGGTCAGTAGCCAGAACGATGTCTGCGTCCACCTTCTTTGCAAGCTTTAATGCCAGGGTAAATGCCTTGGGATCTTCAGGGTTCGGGTAATCCAGCGTCGTAAATGCAGGATCGGGACGTTCCTGTTCGGGAACAACATAAACGTGCTTGAAGCCCAGCTCAGCCAGAATTCTTCTGACGGGCTTGTTGCCGGTACCATGGAACGGTGTGTACACGATTTTCAGTTCATCCGCTACTTCTTTGATGATTTCGGGATGAATGATCTGTTTCTTTAACTCTTCCATGTAGGCAACGTCGATTTCTTCGCCGATGTACTGATACAGACCGGCTTCGATGGCATCGTCCTTGGACATGGTTTTTACCGTATGGAAATCGGTTACATGCTCTACCTCGTCGATGATCTCATGATCCTTGGGGGCAGTTACCTGTGCACCGTCCTCCCAGTAAACCTTGTAGCCGTTGTATTCCGGAGGATTGTGGCTCGCCGTTACAACGATACCGGAAATACAGCCTAAGGTACGCAGTGCAAAGGACAGCTCAGGTGTCGGACGGAGTTCATCGAATACATACGCCTTAATGCCGTTTGCAGCCATGCACAGTGCAGCCTCATCTGCAAATTCGGGAGAATAATAACGGCTGTCATATGCAATTGCAACGCCCTTGTCAGCGCCGCCCTGCTTTAAAATGTAGTTTGCCAGACCCTGTGTTGCTTTTCTGACAGTATAAATATTCATCCGGTTGGTTCCGGCTCCGATCACACCGCGCAGACCGCCGGTACCAAACGCCAGATCCTTGTAAAAACGATCTTCAATCTCCGCCTGATTATCTGCAATTTTACGGAGCTCTTCCTTGGTTCCTTCATCAAAGTAGGAATCCTCCAGCCAGAATTTGTACTGATCCATGTAATTCATCGCTTTTGCTACCTCCATCTTTTCTGATGCCTGCCGTCTCTTACGTCCCTGCCTGTCAGTCTTCCCTTGGCTGCAGTGCATCTTCTTTAAGTCAGTATACACTATTTTTTCAGACCCGTAAAGAAAAGTCAGATTTATCTAACGAAAAATTCGGGTTGAAATAAGGATCTCCGGCTTCCAGCTCGGCTTTCCATTTGTTGCGGAAGCGTTCGGACTCTTCGTTATACCGTTTTGCTTTTTCTCCCTGATCGTCTAATCCTCTCGAAATCGATTCGAAATGATACAGCTCGGCAAAGGGCGTAAAGACGTTCAGATAACCAGCCTTGCGCAGCTTCAAACAGAAGTCCACATCGTTTAATGAAATTTCAAAGCTCTCGTCCAGACCGCCGACCTGCTCATAGAGCGATTTTTTCACCAAAAGACATGCTCCGGTTACTGCCGTCATGTCCTGCGCATAGCACAGACGTCCCATGTATCCTAAATTTTCCCGTTTCTGGCGGTAATGCACATGTCCTGCCGTCCGATGCGCGCCAAGCCCGATCACGACGCCCGCATGCTGGATCGTTTTATCCCCATAGTAAAGCTTTCCGCCGACTGCGCCGACATCCGGGCGCTGCGCATACATCAGAAGCTCTTCCATCCAGTTGATCGTAATTACCTGCGTATCATTGTTTAACAACAGCACATAGTCTCCGGTCGCAAGAGAGACGCCGAAATTGTTGATTTTCGAATAATTAAATTTACCCTCGAAGGTCACCACGCGGATCTGCGGATTATTCTGCAGCTCGTCATAGTAGGAAAAAATCTCCTTCGTCTCGCTGTTGTTCTCCACGACAATGATCTCGTAATTTTCCCAGGTCGATTTTTCCACAATGGAGCTGATACAGCGGCGCAGGTCTTCCACATGATCCTTGTTCGGAATAATGATAGAAATCTTCGGTTCCCCGATAATTTCATAACTGATTTTAAAAATCGTCTCAAACGCGCGAGTGCTCGTAATTGTAAAGTTTTTGAAGCCGTGTCTGCGCAAATGATCCGCAACCGCGCCTCTCGCTGCTTCGACCACGTAAGGCTTTGCCTCGATATTGCCCGCAACACTGCCTGCATGGGAGCGCCAATAATACAGAAGCTTCGGCACATGGACGATATGCTTCGCATTGTCCGTCAGGCGCAGAATCATGTCATGATCCTGGCTGCCGTCAAATTTTGTCCGAAACAGCTCCGTGCCATCCAACAGCTCTCTGGAAAATACGCTGAAATGACAAATATAGTTGTTCGCGCGCAGGTTGTCGATCGCATAATCCGGCTTGAAGTGCATCGTGATCATCTTGTTGATGTCCGGGCTCTTAAACGTCGCCTCATCACAGTAAATAAAATCCGCATCCTTTTCGTTGATCGCCTTTACATACTCGTAAAGTGCGCAGGGATGCAGAATATCGTCGTGGTCAAACAGCCCGATAAACTCGCCGGATGCAAGCTTATAGCATTCGTTCGTGTTGCCCGAAATGCCCTCGTTTTTGGCAAGCTTCTGATAAACGATTCTCGAATCCTGCGCCGCCAGCCTTTTGCAGTATTCACCGACATAGGCGTGCGCATCGTCCGAACCGTCCGCCAGACACAGCTCCCAGTTTTTGTAGGTCTGCCACTGGACGGAGCCGATCATCTCGGTTAAAAAGCTTTCCGGCGTGTTCCACAGCGGAACAAGAATACTGATCTTGGGCATCCGTTCAAAGACAGCCGCCTCCTGCTTCTGTCTTTCCTCTGCGGACGGGAAGCTCTGGGTGCCGTAATGGGTCATCGCCTTCTTTTCCCAGGATTTATAGCGCACCTTTGCAATCACGCCCGACAGGCTGCCGCAATTTTTCAAACGGTCCTTCTGGCGGATCACAAAATGCATGCACTTTCTGGCAGGGCCGGACGCTTTCCAGATCGGATTGTTTTTGATGCGGTTCAATTTGAACTGCAGATCGTCCACCTGATCCTCCAGCTCAGCGACCCGGTTTGCCAGATAAACGGCTTTATAATGTTCTTTCTCGTAAGCGTCCTGATAGTCCTTTTTTTCTTCCATGATTTTATTATTTCCTCACTGTAAGCATTTCCGGACTGAAGCGGTAAAGCTTCTGCCGCGAGCAGGTATCTTCCCACAAAAAGCCGATCAGGTAGTCTCCCTCCGGCAGGCTGTCCCGATCGAAGGTCACGCACACGCCCGGCAGCTCGGTATGGACAATTCCGTGCAGATTTTCGTCGATATCCGGGCGGAACTGCCTCGTACAGGGAATCCTCCAGACCTCGCCCCGATCCTCGGGAAGTGCTTCCGTACTGGAGCCGGGCGCAATATAGCCGGTCTCCACCTTCTTTAACAACAGGGAAAAATCGTACCGACAGTTGTCAACCTGCAGTGCCCATGTCCAGCCCTGGATCATCCAGTCGCCAGTTCCTGCTCCTGCAGCGCCCTTTTGCCAGCGCCCCATGTCCCCGGCGAACTCCACACCGATGCGCAGCACCTCATTATGCCACTGCGGTTCCAGAACACCCTCGATCTTCTCAGGGGAAACTTTTTCCACTCTTTTGTCAAAATCATAACGGCAGCCCGTATAAAATTCCGCATCCAGCACATCCTTTACCAGATATCTGTGATAGAACGGGTCGGTTCCGTATAGGGACGGGTGCAGTTCATAGAGCAGATTCAGTTCCTGATGCAGGCGGCGCAGCTTTTCCGTGCTGTCGTCCGCACCGCGGCTTAAGGATTCATGATGCGTCAGCGTCACGTCGTTGCGTACCACGTTGTAATAGCCCATTTCATATACATGATAGCAGAATTCCACGTCGTTGAACGCGACACGCAGGTTCTCGGACAGTCCTTGCGCCTGATCGTAAATGCTTTTTTTCACCAGCAGGCAGGCTCCGGTTACACCCAGGACATCCATCGCCATGCGGTTGCGCCCGAAATAAAATTCCAGCGCATCGGAGCGGAACTGCAGCTTGTGTGCAGGCCCCAGATGAATGTTGGTGATGCCCGCGTGCTGAATGATCTCCGTGCCCGGATAGATCAGCTTTGCGCCCACCGCGCCGACGTGCGGCAGAACCGCCTTTTCCATCAGCTTTTCCAGCCAGTTGTCCTGCGTAATTTCGATATCGTCATTCAATAACAGGATGTAATCGCCGGTCGCCAGGGACACGCCAAGGTTGCACATTTTGGAAAAATTGAACTCCATCGGTTCATAGTGATAAACGAACCGGAAATCCTCGTTCAACATGTCGCGCATCCGTTCAATTCTTGCACGGTTTTGTTCATTGCTTCCGTTATCCACAACGATGATCTCAAAATCCCGGTAGTTTCCACTTTCCAGGACAGAATGAATGCAATTCGATAAAATATGGGGATGATCCTTGGTCGGGATGATGATTGAAACCTTCCCGGAGGGCGTAAGAGGCCAGCCTCTTCTTACATATGCCGCCTTTTTCAGATCATCATACGTCTCTTCCATACCCCAGACTTCGATTTTTTCATGATGAAACAGCACGCTGTCGATATGTGCCGTTCCATTCTCGATTTCCGTCAGGCGCAGCACCAGGTCATAAAGGTTGCGCAGTGGGTTCTCATCTGCCAGCCACGGACAGTTCTCCATCGCCTGTCTGCGCACCGCAAAGAATCCGCCGAAATAAAAGCAGGACATCAGTGTATCCGGCGACCAGTCCGGCTTCAGCCAGGGATTTTTGCGCTTACCGGCTTCGTCGATTTCATCCTCGTCCGCGTAGGCGATCACCGTTTCGGGATGGGCTTCAAACCAGCTGAGCACATGTGAAATACCTCTCGTGTCCGGGCTTGCGTCCGGCGCGTGGAAAATCAGGACGTCCGCCGGCGTCGCGCCGTGGGCATACCGCCGCACATCAAAATCCGCGCGGCACTCATCGTAGGAGATCACCTCTGCGTGCTCTGCCCTGTGCCCTGCGCGCAGTGCCTCGTCCTCCTGGGCTTCCTTTTCCCGAATCCACTCGTCATAGGTGAGGGTCTGTTTCTGAATCTGCTCCTGATACCAGCGGTATCTTCTCTTTACCAGATTATCCTGAATTGTTTCTTTTATCTTTGAAACCAAAAACCTTTCCTCCTTGCCGCTGCCGCCAGGCGCGCCTGAATATCCTGCAGCATTTCCGCCGACAGCCATGCGATCTGTGCCCGGATGATCAGTGCTTCGCCATCCGTCGCCTCGCTGTCCAGACAATCCAGCCGAACGCTGATGTTCGGATCTCCTGTTTCAAACAGTACCGTCGGAACATGGTCCGGGGTATCTGCAAGCACCTGTCCGTTCGTCGACAGGCACTGATCCAGCTGTGCCCGCGTCAGCGCTTTTCCCCGCCATTCAATTCCGTGAATCTGCACCAGACACGGCAGCTCCGCAGGGTCTAAGCGAATCGCTTTTGTGCCTGCTTTGCAGGTGATCCTGGCGTTGATCAGATCGTCCGCCTCATATGCATCATATTGATAATAGGAATGCTCCGGCGTATAGCCTGCGCCGAAATCTTCAAATACCTGCACTTTTTTGCGGTCCGCCCGGGCAAAAAATTCCTGATACGGCACAGCCCGGTTGCCGATCAGATGCCGAAGCTGTCCAAGGGCCGTCCGGCTCCGGCCGTCCTTTTCCTGCAGGACAAAATGCTGGAACGCCAGTTCTTTTTCTGAAAGCTCCCGCATCTGCTCTTTGCCGATGCCCAGGGCTTCCAGATGCTTTTTCACAATCGGATGCTCCAGCCGGACCGGATCCTCCTGACCATAGCAATTCAATGCCCGGCTGATGATCTGCTGCGGCGTCAGCTTATCTGTCGTCCACTCGTAATCGATCATCGTCCAGATATCACCCTGTACGCAGATATTCGGGAAGGTCAGGTCATAATCCTGCTTCGTCCCCTCCGCTTTCCACGCTGCGATTTTGCAGTAACGGTCAAACAGCTTATCAAAACCGGCTTCGTCATTGTTCTGTAAGCACTCATCCAGTAGCTCTTCCAATGTCCGGCTATTTTCGAGATATTCGATTTCCGCAAAGGGCAATCCATCCGGATTCCGTTTCAGCTCCAGACGGTTGACTGAGAGGGTGCTGCCTTTAAACCGTTCTGTGAAGACGCATTCATTTTCTGCCAGGGCTTCAATATGTGCCGCAGCAGCTGAGGCTGCCGGATATTTCCGGACAGTGTGTTTTCCGTCCTTTTCCAGAATATCCGTGCGGATGCTCAGATGCTCCGCCCTGTCGTTGGAAAAACGGCTGTATACAATATCCGTCATGGGCCCTGTCATCACGAGGAACGAATTGCTGTACTGTCCAAACAGTCCCTCGCGGATGAGCATGTCGAACACCTTTTTTTCATCGAACAGCAGCATCCGGTCACGGTCGAAATTCCGTATGTTATTAGATAGTTCTCCGACTTTCGGCAGATACCGGTCGGAGTACAGCGTCGTCATAAATTTATAATCCGGATAAGGGTAGTAGAAATGATATTCCGTCTCACCGCATTCTTTCAGGATTTTTTCCAGACCGCTCCGGGAAAAGGTGCGAGCCGCACCGCCCTGGGGGTAATCCTCCAGGCCTGAAAAAAACGTGCCGACGTGGTCTTCCCGGCACCCCGCCCAATATTTTAAACCAAGTTTATTCTCTATCGCAATCACGATATGTCCATCGGATTTCACATGTTTTTTGATAATCCGGTAGAAATCGTGAAAGGGGGTTTTTCCGCCGATATAGCTCTGCCCGTATTCGAACACGCCGATCAGACAGACAAAATCATAATCCGTCGGCAGATCCGGCTCGATGTCCGAAAAGTTGCCCACATGGATCGTCACGTTGTCACAGTCCTGATGGCGGTAAGCGTTGATCAAGCTGCGTTTTTTCGAAAGGTCGACGCAGGTTACGCTGCCTGCCTTCTGTGCGAGGCTTCCCGTAATCGCGCCGCAGCCGGAACCGATTTCCAGCACCTTCATGTTTTTGTCAACAGGCAGCCATCCGATGATATTTTCCCGCAGGTCGGAAAGGTGGTAAAGCACCTCCCAGCTCGCCGCTTTATAGATTTCCTGGGGATATTCCCGGGGCGGGATTGTTTTTACCAGCTCCAAAAGTGCATCCTCCGACGCTCCGTCGCAGTAAAAATCCTGTTCCGGATAATGGGAATAATCCAGCACAACATTCCCGATCTTCTCTGTCCTGCCTGTCTGCATACGTTAAATCTCCTTCACCTCAACCTGAGATTCCATATCAAAATAGCCCACCGTATCCTTGTCGGACACGACCGTAATATTCAGCACGTCATAAAGACGATGATACACTTTAAACGTATCTTTTTCATACCCTGTCACACCCAGGGATATGAGATAGTCACCGCCCTGCAGGCGCATCTTCTGGCGGAATGTAATTTCCAGCACCTGACCTACCTTTACGCTCTCCAGAAACGTCTTTTCAAACATCGTGTTCGTTCCCGTGATCTCCACGCCCTTGATGTTTTTGATGGAAAAAGCAAAGATCGGTGCCGGAAGATCCTGACCGATTTTCACCTTCATATGCATCGTGAATTCGTCGCCCTTTAAAATTGCGGTCGTCTGCACGTCGTTTTTGTCCGTAATGTAATACGAAACAATTTCCGCCTGCTTCGTGCCGTATTCCAGTGTCTCCGGGTTGACGCCCATGCGCGCCGCTTCCTGCTTCTTTTTCTGTTTGTCAAGCGCCGCCCGAACATCCCCGTCCGCCGTCAGGTCAGGTACATCCACGCCAGCCTTAGGCGTTTCGTACTGTCCCACCAGCACCTGCTTGTAGGCGTCGATCATGTCTTTGGGCGAGCCTTCTCCGAGCTTTACGCCCTGATTTAACAGAATCGCACGGTCGCAGTATTTGCTGATCGCGCTCAGATCGTGGCTGACGAACAGGATCGTCTTGCCTTTTTTCTTGAATTCCTCGAATTTTCGATAGCATTTTGCCTGGAAAAATACGTCACCAACCGAAAGCGCCTCATCGACGATCAGGATTTCCGGGTCGATATTGATGGCAACTGCAAATGCCAGTCGGACAAACATACCGCTGGAATAGGTCTTTACCGGCTGGTACACATAGTCCCCGATATCCGCAAAATCCAGGATATCCTGCAGCTTTTCATCAATTTCTTTTTCAGAAAAACCGATCATCGTTCCATTCAGATAAATATTTTCGATGCCGTTGTATTCCATGTTAAAGCCTGCGCCCAGCTCCAGCAAGGCGGAAATTCTGCCGTTTACCTGCACAGTGCCGCTCGTCTCATGTAATACGCCGGTGATAATCTTTAAAATCGTCGATTTGCCGGAGCCGTTCGTGCCAATAATGCCGACAGTCTCTCCTTTATAAATGTCCAGACTGACATCCTTTAATGCGTAATGCGGCGTGGAAAGTTTCTTTTTTGTCAGTCCCAGGGATTCGATCAGACGATCCCGGTTTCTGCGGTACAGCTTGTATACTTTGCTCACCCTGTCCACATGAATTGCCAGTTCTTTTTGTTCCATAACCAGTTTTCCTTTACATGATATCCGCAAAATGAATCTTGAGTTTCTTGAAAATCAGCGCGCCAATGCCAAACAGCACCACCGTGATAATCCAGAAATAAACCGTGGAGTAAAAGTCTTCCCAGAACCACTGTTTTCCGTATACAGCGCTTCTGTAGCCCTCCACAATGTATACAAGCGGATTGATTTTCACGATCATCTGAAGCTTCATCGGAAAATCATTGATATTCCACAGCACCGGAGTTGCCCACATACCGACCTGCAGAAAGATATTGACAATGGACTGCAGATCCCTGAAAAAAATGACAACCGAGCAGGTCGTATAACTGAGTGCCAGTACAAAAACGAACATGCAGAAGCTGTAATAAAATACCTGCAGTGTATACAGGCTCGGATAATAGCCGTTCAATGCTGCCACGATCAGTAAAACCAGCACGAAAAACGCATGAATAAATGTCGCTGCAATAATCTTGATAATCGGCAGGATACTGATTTTGAATACGACTTTTTTTACCAGGTAATTATATTCCAGCAGCGATACCATTGCGCTGGTCAGGGCTTCGGAAAAATAAAACCAGGGCACCAGTCCCGCTGTCAGAAACAGGATATACGGAACACCTTCTACGCCTCCGGAGGCATAACCAGTCCGGTTCGGGAAAATAATCACGAAAACAACCCAGTACATCGCAACTGTGATGACCGGCTGCACCATCGCCCAGAACGCTCCCATATAAGAGCCTGCGTAGCGCTTTTTGAAATCGCTCTTTGCCAGTTTCCAGATCAGCCTGCGGTTCTGGTATAATTCCACCGGCAGCACCGTGATCTTATCGTATAACCGGATAAAGGCAATGACCGCCGCCACGATCAGCACGCAGGCAATCACTTTTTTCAGCAGCTCATCCTGCGGATTGGCAAGGGGATTATGATAAACAAGGATAATAACGGCAAGAATCGCCATCACCGCAGTGAATATGGCGATTCCTGTTTTTTTATTCAGTCTCTTCATTTATTTCTGCTTTCTGTAAATTCGGCAAAAGAGCCCCACTTTTTATCTTTGTCAGACAAGGTCAGTTCCATTCCTTCCGGAATCGGCCATTCTACGCCGATCTGGGGATCGTTCCATGCCAGACCGCCTTCGTCGTTGGGATGATAGAAGTCGGTGCACTTATAGGCAAATTCCGCATAATCCGACAGCACTACAAAGCCGTGTGCGAAATTCTTTGGGATAAAGAACTGCTTTTTGTTCTCTTCGGAAAGCAGCACACCGTACCACTGACCATAGGTTTTGGAGCCGGGACGTAAGTCAACCGCAACGTCAAACACTTCGCCGCGAATCGCTCTCACCAGCTTGTCCTGGGGGTAATTGATCTGGAAATGAAGCCCCCGCAGAACGCCTTTTTTGGATGCGGACTGGTTGTCCTGTACGAAAACCTGATCGATGCCGGCTTCCTTGTAATCGTTGTAGTTATAAGTCTCCATGAAGTAACCGCGGGCGTCGCCGAACACCTGGGGGGTGATCACCTTAAGACCTTCGATATGACATGTTTCTACTGAAATTTTTCCCATTTTTCTATTCTCCTGTTCCGTTTTTAAAGTCCGTTTGCGACCTCTACGAGATATTTGCCATAGTTGGTCTTCATCAGCGGCTCCGCAAGCTTTAAGAGCTGCTGTTTATCGATAAAACCTCTGCGGAACGCGATTTCCTCAATGCAGGAAATGTACATGCCCTGACGCTTCTGTACCGCTGCGACGAAATCTGCCGCATCCAGCAGTGCATCGTGGTTGCCGGTATCGAGCCATGCAAAGCCTCTGCCCAGCGTCTCCACCATCAGCGTCCCTCTGCGCAGATATTCGTTGTTGATCGAAGTGATTTCGATCTCGCCTCTTGCAGACGGCTTTACGTTGCGGGCGATTTCCACAACATCGTTATCATAAAAATACAGTCCGGGAACTGCGTAGTTGCTCTTGGGATGCTCCGGCTTTTCCTCGATGGAAAGCGCTTTGCCGTTTTCATCGAATTCCACCACGCCGTATTCTCTGGGATCGCGGACAAAATAGCCGAAAATCGTCGCCCCCTTTTCCCGCTCCGCTGCCTGACGCAGCACTCTGGAAAAGCTCTGTCCATAGAAAATATTGTCGCCCAGAACAAGGGCAACGCTGTCGTTTCCGATGAAATCCGCGCCGATCAAAAATGCGTCTGCCAGTCCGCGGGGCGTCTCCTGAACCGCATAGGACATCGAAAGTCCCAGCTGTTCGCCTGTACCGAACAGTTCTTTAAAAGCAGGCAGATCCCTGGGCGTGGAAATAATCAGAATCTCCCGGATGCCCGCCAGCATCAGTGTGGAGAGTGGATAATAAATCATCGGTTTGTCGTAAACCGGCATAATCTGTTTGGATACCGCCTTGGTCAGCGGATAAAGGCGGGTTCCGGAGCCGCCTGCAAGAATGATACCTTTCATAGATTCCTCCATTCCTATGCGTTCATTCGCCTGTATGAAAAACATTTTGCTTTACAGGATCGCTTCGGCGGCACTGTTCTACTGCCGTGCGCTCCTGCCCAGATGCGCCAAAAGGGGAACGGTGTCGCGCGCCGTCCCCATTCTGGTATACAAAGCCCTGTTTTCTTCGGTCTGTCCGGCATTTTCCTCCCGGCAGTCCGGAAATTTCTCAGGCTTTGTACATTTCGTTATAATATTTCTGGTAGTCGCCGCTGGTTACGCGCTCCATCCAGTCTTCATGCTCGAAGTACCATGCAATGGTCTTTTTGATGCCTTCTTTGAACATCGTCTCCGGATACCAGCCGATCTCTTTCTTAATCTTGTCGGGAGCGATCGCGTATCTTCTGTCGTGTCCCTTACGGTCTGCTACATAGGTAATCAGATCCTTGCTGACAAGCGCCTTGCGCGGGTCGTCGTCTGCAAGCATCTCCTGCAGGGTCTCGATAATGATTTCGATGATCTGAATGTTCTGTTTTTCGTTATGACCGCCTACATTGTAGGTTTCGAACAGTCTGCCCTGCTCCTGCACCATGTCGATGGCCTTTGCGTGGTCTTCGACATACAGCCAGTCGCGGACGTTCTTGCCGTCGCCGTATACCGGAAGCTTCTTGCCGTGCAGCGCATTGTTGATGATCAGCGGAATCAGCTTTTCCGGAAACTGGTAAGGGCCGTAGTTATTAGAGCAGTTTGTGATATTTGCAGGGAAATGATAGGTATCCATATACGCTTTTACAAGCATATCAGATCCTGCCTTGCTGGCAGAATACGGGCTGTGGGGTGCATAGGGGGTTGTCTCATAGAAATAGCCGCCGTCTTCGCTCAAAGAGCCGTATACTTCATCCGTCGAAACATGCAGGAATTTCTTGCCCGGCTTAAAGGTGCCGTCCGGAAGCTCCCACGCGTTCTTTGCGCAGTTTAACATCACGGCAGTACCCAGCACGTTGGTCTGTACGAATACCTCGGGATTCCTGATGCTTCTGTCTACATGGCTTTCCGCTGCAAAATGAACTACGCGGTCAATATCGTTTTCTGCAAAGATCTTTGCAATCGCTTCTTTATCGCAGATATTTGCTTTTACAAAGGTATAGTTATCGCGGTTTTCAATGTCCTTTAAGTTCTCGAGATTACCCGCATAGGTCAGCGCATCCACATTGATGATGCGGATTTCGTTGTCATACTTGCGGAACATATAGTGAATGTAATTGGAACCGATAAACCCCGCTCCTCCGGTAACAAGATAGGTTCTCATGCCTCTTCTCCTTTTCGATTCTGCGCAAAAGGACGCAAAATCCCATAATCCTGATTTTTTTCCAGTGTACCATATTTTCCGTGTTTTTCCAACAGGAAAATACGGCATTGCCGCCATTCCCGGCAATGCGCGCTGCAGTTTACGGATATCCTGCAGACTGCAGCGCCCTGTCCGTATCAAATTTTGTCACAATATCAGTAACCCATATAGCTTACGTTTAAGTCAACATTTCCTTTGATTCCTGCAATCGACCCTCTCGACGAATACTGCCACATCTCGTAACGTCCTCCATAGGTCGGTGCAGCAACATACTGCGCCAGCCAGATCTTGCAGCCGCCAAGGGCGCCTGTATTGATCTTTTCCGTCAGCCAGTTTTTGTTCGCATACAGTCCCGGCGTGTAGCCGCTGTTACGGATCGTCTGGCAGAATGCGTTGATGACAGACGTTCGCGCCGCTTTGGAAATTCCGTCTGCGCGCCCATTCGCGCTCTCCACGTCAATATAGACAGGATAAGTGATTCTGTAATTTTTAATCAGGGAAAGCGTCATGGAGGCCTCTTCGACCGCTTCCACTTCATTCACCGCCTGGCTGAAGAAATAAATACCGACCTTCAGACCTGCCGCCGTCGCGCCCTGAATATTTCTCTTAAACTTCTGATCCTCGACCAGCACGCCCGAAGCCGAGCCGCGATAGCCGCAGCGCAGGATGACGTACTGTACGCCGGAGTTTTTGACTGCGTTCCAGTCGATATTGCCGTTGTGTTTGGAAATGTCAATTCCCATCACAGTTCCCGTATTTAAGCTGCCGTCCCCATTGAACGTGTATTTCACGCCCTGGATCACCTGTTCGCCGGTAACGGCGGTCCCGTTTTTGTCATAGAAAAAGCGTTTTCCGTCGATCGTCTGCCACCCGGTATACCGATATTCCACATTCGCTTTTTTGCGGTAAAATTTGTCTTTGGTATAATAATCCGCCGTCGTTGCCTCACGGTAGGTATCCCCGTCCTTGCAGTATAGCTGGTTGCCGTTTTTATCTTTCAATAAGGTCTTTGTATCGCCGCGGTTTATCTTTTTCTCCGTCACCTTCACGGTGCTGATTCCGCTCTCTACGTTGCTGCCGTCCTGCGCGACCGCTTTGATCTTCGCTTCTCCGGCTTTTACGCCTTTTACCGTTCCCTTATCATCCACCGAGACAAACTCTTTTCCGGAAACGATTTCCCAGCGAACGGACTTGTTCGCTGCATTGTCCGGCGATACCGTTACAGAAAGGGAAACAGTCTGTCCAACCTCAACCGTTGCAGAGCCTGAGATCGTGATCTTCTTGACTTTTACCTCCTCCGGCTTGGTTTCCGGCGTTTTCGTCGGCTCTGTCGCTGCAGTGCTGCTTTCGGTTGCAGATTCGCTTTCCGAAGGCTTTGTACTTTCACTCTCGGACGGCTTCGTGCTCTCGCTTTCCGTCGGCTTGCTGCTTCCGGATTCCGATTCGCTCTCGGTCGGCTTTGTACTTTCGGACGGCTTTGTGCTTTCGCTCTCGGAGGAAGACTCGCTCTCCGAAGGCGGTGTGTTCTCGCTCTCCGCAGGGGATTCCTCCCTGGGCTGATCGAAAACGGCGATCTGCGTTTCCTTTGCAAAATATGCGTATTTTATCTCCGGCTCCAGAAGTCTTGCCTGGGCAGGCTCCGGGATATCGGACTTGCCGACCTCTTCATATTCCTGTCCGTTTCCTGCCGGTGTTTTGGTGGACTCAACCCATTCCACAGTATCCTGCAGAACCGATTCCACTGCCGGTGCAATCGCGGTATCCTCTTTCGCCACGTTGATCTCCGACTCCTTTTTGATCTCGTCCGTCACGTCGACCTTTTTATACTCAATCTTGTCCTTTACCGTCACTCGCCCGGAAATTCCGGCTGCTTTTCTGCCGCTGATTTCATCCGGTCCGGTCACAGTAACAACGTAATCGCCTGCTTTTAAGTCTTTTAAATAAATTATGCCGTCCTTGTCGTCATCCTTTGCGTTCTGGCTCGACGCGCCCTCCAGCTTTACGGTAAAGGGTTGATTTCCTATCAGCTTACCGGAGTTTTTGTCCGCGAATTTAATTTTCATATCCTTCTGCATCGAAGACAGCTTTAAAATAACGTCGACATTGGCTTCCAGATCCTTTTCCTCATATCCGGTTTCCGTCTCCGTCGTCTCTTCTTCAGAAGCCTCCTCCGAGACGTTCTGCGCTGCGACAGCGACCGCCGACAGGACCTCTTCCCCGGACATCCCGATCGCTTCCAGATTTTTCCCGACTGCAGCCACCGCCTCCATCTGCTTATTCTGCTCGTTTCGTCCCAGATACATCGATGTCGTAAACGCTGCCGCGGCCAAAACCAGCACGCCCGTCAGAGCAATCGCGATATCCAGCGCCGCCATCGGCTCCTTTCTGGCAGAGCGGCGTTTTCGGTTTCTGCCGGATGCTGCGGTCGATGCGGACGCAGAGCGCTTTACAGCGCGGTTCTGACTGCTTTTTTCATGAAAGGTCTGACTGCTTTTTCCGGCAGGCTTTTTCACGCGGCGCTTATTGCTGTGCGCTGCTGTTTTGCCGGATACCTCGTCCCAGTCGTCGAGAAATTCTCCATCGTCCCAGTTCGACTTTTTCCGCTCGGGAATACGTTCTGCGCGCTGCGCCTTTTTTTTCTGTTCTGATACGCTCTTTCTATCTTTTATCCCATGGGGAGCCGCTTTTTTGGCACTTCCCGTTTTTTTCTTCTTATGCTGTTCCTCCACTGATTCCCTCCTGGCAGCTTTCCTGTCGAAAATTGTAAACGTTTTTTCGTTGTGTATTTTTTGTCTAAATGGCACAATATGTTTATCCGGACAAAGACTTTTGTCACCCAAAAGAAAGGAGTTACGCTTATGATGTACATCCATTATTGCCGTCACTGTAAACGAATCCACATGCTGAACGGGCACAAAAAATACTGTCCCGCCTGCCGCGGCCATTTAAATGAACTCAAAATTTCCTATCTGAAATATGTCAATCTCGCCCCGGCAGACCGACGTGCCTTCCGCGACCGTCTGGGTGATCCGGCGGAGCTTGCCGCCTGCACTGCAGATGTGCGCCGCTCCTACGATTATGCGAAATGGCTGCAGCTGACCTCAAAGGTAGAACACAGCCATTCCCAGAACTATGCAGCATATTCCCACTAATTTGCGAGCAGTCAGCTTTTCATGAAAAAACACCGCGCCGCAGACCGGAACCAATACATAGCCCAGCGAATCAATGACAGGGGCGTTGAAAAAATCCACGCCCCGAAGTCCCATAATACTTAAAAACACGGAGCCGAACATCAAAATATAACCCGTGATCACCCACAGATTCAAATATTCCCGAATCCAGCTGTCATAATGATGCAGGGCACCTTTTTTTAATAAAACCTGGGAAACCGCCGCCACAAGCACGGATCCAATCAGAAAGAAGTAATGATAATCAATCATGATTTTCCTGCTCCTTTCCTCCGTTGATAATCAGCGTCCCAGCAAGCACCAGTCCGACGCCGATGAGTTTTTTCACCGTAATCTGCTCCCCGAACAGTAATACCGCCCACAAAAGTGACCACAAAAGCGCCATCGCCCGATTCGCATACGCCACAGACAGTTCCACCCGTTTGATGACCTGCTGCCAGCAAAGCGCGTAGATGCCCAGCACTCCGATTTCTGCTCCGTAGAGCAGCAAAAATGTCCATCCTTTTCCGCTCTCCGCGGACTGCGCTGCGATTTTGCTGATGACCGTGGAGCTGGTGTAGATCAGCACGACAAGCTGCAGGATGGCAAAATCCCGTAAATTCAGTTTCTTTTTCATATAAAAATTCCTTTTTGGTCGCCGAAAGTGCACTCACGAACCCGCGCTAACGTGCTTTTTTGCCTGCTTACGCAGGCTGTTCGTTCGTTACCGGCTTTCGCCCATCCGCCCATAAACTTCGTTCATGGGCTACTGTCACCGCTCGTCAATCATGCAAGCATGTTGACTCGCTGTTGCTCCAGTATATCATCTTTCTCACGGATTAGGAAGATTTAAGATTCTTAAATTATTTTGAATCTTTTGACCCCTGTCTGGACAGTTGTGGGGCTGAATGCTAAGATGAATGTATCAAAACGACTTTTTACCGGTCAAAATTGACAGTAAACCATAAGGAGTTCAGATTTTTTATGAAAGAAAATAATTCTACCGCAGAAAACAGCAGACCAAATCAGCATTCAAAACATACCCATTCCCATACAAAAAGCCGTAAAAGGAGGCGTCGTTCTTCCAGCTCCGGGCGTCCGTCCGGACATGTGATTTTCGTCATCGTCTTTTCCATCATCCTCGTTGTAACGATTGTCCGGCTGTTTCTCTGGAACCGCGGCCGTCAGTCCGATTATAACCCAAATGAAACGACTACAGAGTTCGATGTTGAGGTTATGGATTATCTCCAGCCTCTCGATCCGGAAATGCTCGAAGGACATGAGGATGACGGGGTAACCACCGTTCTTGCCCTCGGAAACGACCTTCTGTCCGATGATCGATCCGACACCGGTCTGGCTGCCCTGATGGAAAAATCCGCAAATGCGACCATTTTAAACGCCGCGTTCCCCGGAAGCTCCATTTCCATGAAGCATCAGGAATTTGACAACAGCTATCCGCTGGATGGCGTCAGCCTTTACTGGGTTGCGGCTGCTCTGCTCAACCAGAATTTCGACCTAATGGACGTCATCGTCCCGCAGATGAATTCCGAAGCTGCCGTGCAGGCGCTCGAAACTTTAAAGAGCGTTGACCTTTCCAAGGTGGACGACCTCGTGATCCTCTATGACCTGCAGGACTACAGGGATGACCGCACGGTTTACGACGAGGCAAACGATAAAAACCTGACGACCGTTTACGGTGCTTTAACCGCGACAATCAAGCTTTTTCAGGAGCAATGCCCGCATATCCGCATTTATCTGCTCTCCCAGCCCTACGGCACCTTCACGGATGCAAACGGCAAAACCATCGATATCGACCGCGATGATCTCGGCAACGGCACGATGGTCGATTACCTCAACTGGGAAGTCGAAGCCTGCCGCAAAAACGGCGTATCCTTTATCGACAACTACTACGGTGCGATCACAATGGAGGATACCGACTGCCTGACGGACGGATATCATCTGAACCAAAAGGGTCGTGAAAAAATCGCAGAGCGTTTTGGAAAAGTATTTAAACAGTAAATGGATCTTGCATAAAAACCGGGAGCCTGTGCACACTGCGCAAGCTCCCGGTTTGTTATTCATGACAATAGAATGCTCGCAGAGCGTGCATTCTATTGTTTACTCTTTTATTTTATTCGGCAACATCTGATAGTGCCGTTGTCCGATATGCCGTCCGACATGCTGCAATCATGCTTTTCCAGTCCTCTGATAAAACGCAATCATTAACGGCATCGTATAAATGATCGGAAACGCGTACCTGGGCTGCCCCTGAATTTGCGGTGCCAACAACACAAACAAAAACGAAATCACCGCAGGAAGCATTACGAAGAATGCTCTTTTATTTTTTTCCAGCCGTATAAAATGCAGTAATACAAACATCAGAATCACATAGAATGCCACATTGCTGAACATCCCGATAACCGGCGCTGTCGTCAGCAGGCTGTAAAGCTTTACTGTGACATTCGCTAAGCCCTCCATCTTTTCGGGGATCTGGAAATTCAGCCAGCTATAGTATTCCTTGTCATATTCCAATTCCGAACCAACCAGACAATTTTTATTATAAACCACGTTATCCACATAGGGCGCAAACACATAATAATTCTGATTCCAGGTTGCTTCTACATAGCAAAGCGGATGTCGGAAAAATTCTTTCAGCCACACCTTGAAATATGCAGTAAGATCCCCGGTCGAACCAGAACGATAAGTTGTTTTTACCGGATCGGCTGTCATCGGTTCATAAATTTCTGCCAAGGAATCGTAATCCAACACCTTTGCAATAATTTCACGTTCTTCCTCCGATATCTCATCCCCGTATTCTTTTACATAGCGCGCTGTCTGCTGAAACGGCAGCGAAAACATTTCCTTCGGAGAATCCTTTTCCACATGATAAACCTGTGTAATAATTCCTTCCACAACAAATACCAGAACAAACGGCAGGCACACCACAATCAATTTTCTGCCAGCTGTACGCATCCACTGCTTCCATGCTGCACTTTTTTCCCTTTTATCTGCTTCCGGTTGGCGAGAATCTGCCGTATCCTTTGCACCCTTCATTTTATGTAAACCCATCTGTACAAGAACCACTGTTACAACAACAAAATACAGATAAATCACATTTTTTCGGCAAAGAATCATCAGCGTAGTTCCGACAATCCAAAGCACATTTTTCCCGATATGTTGCCAAAACTGATCACGCAAAATCATCCATTCTGCCATCAGACAAACGAGAAGCACCAGAAAAGCTGTATACAAATAATCTTTAATTGGAAAAGCCGCATAGCCTGCAAAATACGGTGCAACACAATAAACCGCGAAGGTCAGTTTTCTAATCCAGGACGCTGCATTCCAGCGCTTCATCAGTTCCAGTGTCCATGCAAGAACAGCAGACATAATCAGGGTCTGCATCAGGACAAATAAAAATAAACCGACATTCGAACTCCCGAGTTTTACACCAAGTCGAATAAAACTGCCAAACAGCCAGGTATGGAAAATCGGCTGAGCTGTCGTGTATGTTTCAAATCCATAATAATACCGCAGCTGTGCCCAGTTATCATAACTCATCGCACCTGGATACCTTAAAATCAGATGAACAAGCCATGCCAGCATCAGGATACCCCAGGTTATCCAAAAAGAAGATTTCTGATACATGAATACCCATTTCCCTTTTTTTTCTGCAACTGTTCCTGCATTTTCGGTCTTTTTTTGCAGAATGTAATGCATCCCCTCGATCGCATGAAGGTAAAAAAAGTACATCCCGACAAGC
>ENA-UOJI01000798-UOJI01000798.1-human-gut-metagenome-genome-assembly--contig:-P79-NODE-798-length-22070-cov-17.746582_pt1 | contig 22070 bp, 18 predicted proteins | sample MGYA00242346_ERZ723893 | MGnify/ENA metagenome assembly ERZ723893 | reverse complement strand
GTGGTTGGGTTTCCCGCTCCCTGGGCTTGGCGTTGGTGTTGTGTGTTTTGCGTCCACCTCTCCTTTTTGCTGTTTTTTTTTTGTTTTTTGCCTCTCAAACGGCGTGGCAAAAAACGGATTACAAACGCATGCCCGTATCAGATTATCCGCCAGAACCGCGGTCACTTTGTGAGCGAAATTCTCTTTATCGTGAGATCGCTGCTGAATGTTACCGCATTATACATGAACAGCGCCTGCTGGTACTCCGAAAGGTCGATGAGCCTGCCGAGGTCAACGTTGATGTAGCGCATATCAACCATGGTTATCTTGCTGTAGTGGTTCGCAAGGAACGGCACCAGACTGTGCGCGTAGCTGTCCTTTATCAGCAGGAGGTTCTTGCCGTTGTCAACGTCGGTCTCTATGGTGACTATCGGCGAATTGCTTCCGGTGAAGCTGGAGTATTTGTCCTTAACGTCAAGGTAGCTGCGGACGTACAGACTGTCGTATACAGTCTCCTTGGTCCCGTCGAACACCGTCATTTTTACCTTCGGGCCGCCGGAGGCAAGGTGGAAGTAATCAATGCTGTCCGGAGTTACTCCGTTGTCCAGCGTTTTGGAATACAGGGTACCGCGGAAACTGCTGCTCGCGGTCTCAATATTGAACTGGTCGAGGGTGTACGCGCTGTAGCCCAGAGTCTTTGCCGCCGCGCAGTACGCGTAGTACGCGCCGAGGCTCGTCCAGTGGTGGTCGGTGCGGTAGAATACGTACTCCGAGCTGTGCCCCGTGAGGTAGCTCAGGCAGTCCACCGTGCTGATCCCGTTCATCTTCTTGTAGCACTCGTCGATGAAGGTCTTTTCGCTGAGGTACCCGGCGTAGGACGGTATTTTCGAAGTATAAAGCTCCTGCACCGTCGGCGCCATCATGAAGCTTACCTGAATATCCGGGTGAGTCTCCGCGAAACGGTTCATCGCGTTCAGCGAGGACTCAACGTCGCTCTTGTCGTAGGTCTTGAAAGCCTGTATCATCTGGTCGTCAACGGTGTAAACTCCGTTGATCTCTTTCTTGCCTGCGAGCTTCTCCATCTCGTTGCGGGCGCGCACCCACTCCTCGCGGCCTACCAGGTGGTCTGAAAAGTAGGTCTCGAATTTATCCATCCAGCTGTCTTCGTCGCGGGTGGTGATGTCGTCCCAGCGGATAGCGCCGAGCACATCGCCCAGGTTCTCCGCCTTGTCCATTTTTGTGTGGTTAACGATATCCGGGAACTTCGCCAGCGTGCGGTTCTCGTTTTCGCTGCGCTCCTGTTTCGGGAGAGCGATGGTAACTATCGGCACCGTAAGCAGTATTACGGCGAACAGCGCCGCGGTCAGCTTCGCGGGGGTCATGTGAAATTTCTTATTCATTCGGCTCTCCTTTCTCAGAAGTTAAAGTACAGGAACGGATTGTAGTTCGAAGTGGAAAGGTACGCCACTGAAGCGAGCATGATGACCGTATCCACAACCGGGAATCCATACTGCACCCAGGTCGGAGCCTTTTTGCGGATATAATCCGCGAAGGTCTTGAGCACATCGGAGCTGCCGAAAATGCACACTGCAAAAATAATACCATAGTTTACGATATAGTTCGTTGCGGTGTCGTCTATGAACACACCGTTTCCGCCGAACATCGCCGAAATGAACGTCCATATCTGCTCGAAAACGTTGCCGAAGCTGACAGTCCCGGGAGCCACCGCGTCGAACATTACCCAGCCGAACACCACCATAATGAACGTGTACAGCCAACTGAAAAATGAGGGTATCTTCTCAAGCACCTTTCCGAGAAACAGCCGCTCAATCACTATCAGGATACCGAAGTAGGTGCCCCACAGCATGAAGTTCCAGCTTGCGCCGTGCCAGATACCGGTGATCGTCCACACTACGAGGAGGTTGATAATGGTTCGCGGCAGACCCTTGCGGCTTCCGCCCATCGGGAAATAGATGTAGCTCTTGAACCAGTCACCGAGCGTGATATGCCAGCGCCGCCAGAATTCCGCAACGCTGTGCGACATATAGGGATAGTTGAAGTTCTCCGGGAAGTGGAATCCCATCATCTTTCCGAGACCTATCGCCATATCGGAGTATCCGCTGAAATCAAAGTAGATCTGGAACGTGAACGCAAGGATACCGAGCCACGCCGTCACTGCGGAGATCTCGCCGTAATCCATCGCCTTTATCTCAGTCCACAGCAGACCTATGTTGTTGGCTATGAGCACCTTCTTGCCAAGCCCGACGATGAATCTTGAGATACCGTCGCCGATCATCTTTTCGGTGATGGTGCGGTCGTCAATCTCGTTCTGGATATCCTCGTACCTTACGATAGGCCCCGCCACGATCTGCGGGAACAGCGTAACGAACGCCATGAAGCTGGCCGCGTTCTTCTGAACCTTTATCTGCCGGCGGTAGAGGTCGATGGTGTAGCTCATCGACTGGAACGTAAAGAAGCTGATGCCGATAGGAAGCGGCAGGTTCGGGTTCGGGATAGCGATCCCGAATCCGGCGTTCAGAGCCTCAATGATGAACCCGAGGTACTTGAACGTAGCAAGCAGGCCGATGTTCATTATCAGCGAGACCAGCAGGCACGCCGTTCGTATTTTCGGCCGGTCGTCGTATTTGTCGATTATGCGGCCGGCGGTGTAGTCGATGAAAGTCGACAGTATCATCACCAGGACGTATATCGGCTCGCCCCATGCGTAGAACACAAGTCCGCTTATCAGTATGACGACGTTCTTGGCTTTCTTCGGCACGAGGTAGTACAATATCAGCGTTATCGGAAGAAACGCAAACAGAAATGTTAAGCTGGAAAATACCATAAATGCACCCTTGTTACTTTTGTTCTTCGTCCATTTTCCGGACGGCTTCTATAAATCCGCTGCGGGAAAACATTCTGTTACCCATTTCCAGCAGCAGCTTTGCGGAAAGCAGCTCCGGCAGCCCCAGGCGCTTTTGCAGCTCCCGGCGGCGCTCTGCGGAGTTCTCTCCGCCGATTAGACCCAGCTCCATGAGGTCGGTGCGGGTCAGCGGATCTTCGTGTTTTTCCGGAGCCTCGCCGTCGATCACGGCACCGCAGTTTTTCAGCGCCTCGATTATCAGCTCGTCCGGGATCCCCTCAACGCCTAGCTTCCCCTGCTTCGAGGGCTGGAGCTTCCTGCGCTCCTTGCCGAAAATATCCGGCGTCACCGCGTTCAGCACCTCTCCCTTTTTGACGATGCTGCGGATAAACGAGCGTATCTGGAACCCCGCGCTGTCGCTGTCGGTGAGGATAATTATGCCGGTCTTTTCCGCCAGGGACTTTATCAGTTCCTGCTTATCGGCGTCCTTGTAGATGGAAAAGCCGTTCGTGCATATTATCGCCGTATCCACGATGTTGGAGAGCCGTATCTTGTCGTACCTGCCCTCTACTATTATTGCTTGTTTGACGCATATCATACCCGTGCGCCTTTCAATGCGGAAATTTCTGTGAACGCCCGCTCAAGCAGCAGCCGGCTGTCGGTCTTGGAGGAGTTCATCAGCCGGTTGGTGCGGAAAAGCACCTCCATGCAGGCGTTGAGGTATCCATCGGACAGCCCCCGCGCCTTCGTGCAGGCCTTCCCGAAATAGTAGGCTCTGCCGCCGAAGTAGCCGAAATCCGCTGCCGCCTGCTGAGAGCTTTTCCCGGCCCTGACCGCGAGCTTCCCGCGGTAGCAGTCCACGAACGCCCCGGACACCGCCGAAAGGATAAGCACAGGCTCCACGTGCTGCTGAAACAGGTCGTCGAGCATACGCAGAGCCGCTCCGCAGTTTCCCGCGAACAGCAGCTCGGAAAGGTCGTAGGCGCTGGCGTCCAGCGTCCGGGGAACCAGCGCGCTTATATCGGCACGGGTTATCTCCCCGCTCTGGCGGTAGGTGCAGAGCTTCTCGACCTCGGTCTGAAGCAGCGTCAGCGAACACCCGCAGCGCTCCGCAAGGAACGCCGCGTCCTGCGCGGAAAGCGTGCAGCCCGCCTTCGCCGCCTTGCGCGCCGCCATTCCCGCGACGGCGTTCACGCTAAGCAGCGGGAACTTGCATACCGCCCCGCGCTTCTCCACTGTTTCGACAAGCTTCTTGGTCTTTGCCTTGGGCTTGGCGTCGTCGAGCGCGGTTGTTATCAGCGCAAATACAATCACGGTGGTCTCGGGAAGCTCCTCCACCAGCTTTATCATGTCCTTGAGCTGCTGGTTATCAAGGGATTCCGGGTCGAGGTCGGTTATGCGGACGCACTTGTTCGGCGCGAAAAACGGCATGCTCTCCGCAAAGTCGGACAGCTTGTCCATGTCGGGAACTCCCCGGAACCTGAGCAGGTTCAGTCCGTCGCCCTCGAGCGCCCCGGCGGTTTTTATCACCATGTCGGTGTAGGTGCGGGTGAGGAAGTCCTCCTCGCCATAGAAGAAATACGCGGGGCGCACCTTCCCCGCCTGGAGCTCGCTGCGGAGCGCATTCTCCGGTGTGAGCCGGAATACAGGTCCCTTAGCCATTACGCCTTACGCCATTTCGGTGGCGAGCTTCCTGCCGCCGAGAATGTGGAAATGCAGATGGCGTACGGTCTGACCTCCGTCCTCGCCGATGTTGCTCACTACGCGGTAGCCGTTGGTGAGGCCTTCTTCCCTGGCGATAATCGGGATCATCTCGAAGATGTGCGCAACTATCGCGCTGTTTTCGGGAGTGATCTCGTCAACCCCGGCGATGTGGGTCTTGGGGATAACCAGAATGTGCGTGGGAGCCATCGGCGCGATGTCGCGGAATGCAAGCACCTGGTCGTCCTCGAAAACCTTTGTCGAGGGAATCTCGCCGGAAATGATCTTGCAGAATAAGCAGTCGTTCATGATTTTGTCCTCCTGATATATATGACAGTTCTTTTATTGTTTGGTTACATGGAAAATTACGGTTTTATCAGCGCACGAACAGAGAAATCCCTCCGAGGCAGAGTCCGATGACGGCCATCACGCCAAAGAATAATATCCAGTTCTTTATAGTGCGGAGGTCGCTCGCCTTGCGAAGCTGTATCAGCCGGTCAATCTCCTCGCCGGTCATGTCCGGAACAGTGCTCTCAACACGGCAGTACGACCTTTTTCCGTTTTCGTAGGTCGCATATACTCCGTCCGGAAGGCTTCCGTTTTTTCAAGCTCCTCATAGCCCACAGCCTCGTCAGCCGGGATAATATCCCTTTTTATCAAACCCGCGAGTCGCATTTCCCTGATGTACTCGATACCCGCCTCTGATTTCTTCGGTGTGATCTTCTGCTCGTTCATAAGCACCTCCAAATATTAACGATTATTTAACTTTGCCCATTACCTAAAATGTCGTTTTCCCCGTGAACCAAAGAAAACGACATTTTAACGTTGTTAAAATAAACCGATGAGCCTTTAATTACTTGATATACTTTGCAGCGATATCAGCGGCAGCAGCCAGAGCGTCCTTTATCCTGGAAGCGTCCGGGATGCCCGCCATAGCCTGGTCGGGCTTTCCGCCGCCCTTGCCGCCTGCGACAGCCGCGATCTCACGAACGAGGGTTCCTGCGTTCGCGCCCTTTGCGACCGCGCTCTTGGAGCACTTGCAGAGGATGCTGCTCTTGCCGTCGGCGGTTCCTGCGAGGACTGCAACGAAGCAGTCGAACTTATCTGCGAGGGAGTCGCCTATCTTGCGGAGCCCGTCAGCGCCTGTGCCGTCCAGCGCAGCGGTGACGATCTTCACGCCGTTTACTTCGGGGCAGCCTGCGCCGAGGTCGCCGAGCTGTGCGTTAGCCGCAGCCTGAGCCATGCTCTCGATCTTCTTATCCTTCTCGCGCAGCTCGCTCATAACGCTCTCGCAGCGGTGAACCAGCTCGTTGGAGTTGGAGATCTTGAGAACGTCGGAAGCCTTCGCGAGGGTGTCCTTCATGGAGTTGAGCAGGTTCAGCACGTTCATGCCTGTTACAGCCTCGATACGTCTTACGCCGCTTGCTACGGAGGACTCGGAAACTATCTTGAACAGACCAGCCTCGGAGGAGTTCTTCAGGTGAGTGCCGCCGCAGAACTCAGTGGAGTAATCGCCGACGGAAACAACGCGTACCACGTCGCCGTACTTCTCGCCGAACAGAGCCATAGCGCCCTTCTTCTTTGCTTCCTCGATGGGCAGCTCCTCGGTGACTACCGGAACAGCCTCCATGATGACATTATTTACATATTCCTCGACCTTAGCAAGCTCCTCGGGAGTTACCGCGCTGAAGTGGCTGAAGTCGAAACGGCACTGATACGGGTCGACATAAGAACCCGCCTGGTGTACGTGGTCGCCGAGAACATGTCTCAGAGCAGCCTGGAGGATATGGGCGCAGGTGTGGTTGCGCTGTGTAGCCGCGCGCTTCTCGGCGTCTACCTTTGCGGTTACGGTCTCGCCGGCAGCGAATCCGCCGCTTACTACCTTACCGTTGGAGATGAACGCGCCGTTTGTGAGCTTCTGGGTGTTGGTGATCTCGATAACGTTGTCGCCGGAAACTACGGTGCCGCAGTCGCCGACCTGACCGCCCATCTCAGCGTAGAACGGAGTTTCCTCCAGAACTACGGAAACATCATCGCCCTCTTCGCAGAGTTCGGAAACTTCGCCGTTCTTCACAATGGCGAGCAGCTTTGTCTGCTTCTCAAGTTCGGCGTAGCCCACGAATGTGGTCTTGTAGGCGTCGAGCGCGGAGTTCTTCGCGTTGTCCCAGCCGCCGCCGAGCTTCTTGTTCTTGCGGGCGGTGTCCTTCTGGACCTTCATGCACTCCTGGAAGCCCTCCTCGTCAGCCTCGAGACCGTTCTCGTGCAGTATCTCCTTGGTGAGGTCGAGCGGGAATCCGTATGTGTCGTGCAGCTTGAATACATCAGCGCCGGGCAGCACCTTTTCGCCGCTGCTCTGGAGCTTCTCGATCATCTCGTTCAGGATCTCGGTGCCCTTGTCGATGGTCTTTGCGAAGCTCTCCTCCTCGGTCTGGATAACCTTCTTGATGTAAGCGCGCTTCTCGTCAAGCTCCGGATAAGCGGAGAGGTTCTCGTTGATAACGGTGTCGCATACCTCGTGGAGGAACGGCTTTGTGCAGCCGAGAAGTCTGCCGTGTCTTGCGGCTCTTCTGAGCAGTCTGCGGAGAACGTAGCCTCTGCCCTCGTTGGAGGGGAGAACGCCGTCGCCTACCATGAATGTGGTGCTTCTGATATGGTCGGTGATAACGCGCAGGGAGATGTCCTTTACGGGGTCAGCCTTGTAGTCAACGCCGACGATGGAGCTTATCTTCTTGAGGATATTCTGAACGGTGTCGACCTCGAACAGGTTGTCAACGTCCTGCATTACGCATGCGAGACGCTCCAGACCCATGCCGGTGTCGATGTTCTTGGTCTTGAGCTGGGTGTAGTTGCCGTGGCCGTCGTTGTCGAACTGGGTGAATACGTTGTTCCAGATCTCGATGATACGGTCGCAGTCGCCGACTTCCTCGAAGTTGTCCTGACCGATGTGGTCGAAGTGACCGTACTTCTCGCCGCGGTCGTAGTGTATCTCAGAGCAGGGGCCGCAGGGACCGCTTCCGTGCTCCCAGAAGTTATCAGCCTTGCCGAGCTTGATGATACGCTCGCGCGGAACTCCGACCTCGTTAGCCCAGATGTCTCCGGCTTCGTCGTCCTGCTCGTAGATGGTGACCCACAGGCGCTCAGGCGGGATCTCCAGAACCTTGGTGAGGTACTCCCACGCCCATGCGATGGCTTCATGCTTGAAGTAGTCGCCAAAAGAGAAGTTGCCGAGCATTTCGAAGTAAGTTCCGTGGCGCGCGGTCTTGCCGACGTTCTCGATATCAGGTGTACGAATGCACTTCTGGCAGGTGGTGACGCGGTGGCGCGGCGGCTCCTCGATACCCTGGAAGTACTTTTTCAGCGGGGTCATTCCGGCGTTGATGAGCAGGATAGAATTATCCCCCTGCGGAACCAGCGGAAAGCTGTTCAGGCGCAGGTGTCCCTTACTCTCGAAGAAACTCAGGTAGCTCTCGCGGAGATCATTAAGTCCAGTCCATTTCATAATGTTTGTCCTCTTTGTTTTGCAAAATTTATCTGTTTACTCCATAAGGAATACGCATACATATTTATTATACATCTTTTTCGCCAAAAGTCAATAGTAAAGTGCTTATTTTGCGGGAGACGCGCCGATTTGATCAGCTGCGGCGGATCGCTCCCTGTTGAATCGACCACACTTTTGTGCAAAAACAACAAAAATAAGAATGAAAAATCTTGGCGTTTTGTGGTAGACATTTCAGCGCTTCTATGCTATAATAAAGTGTACAAAGGCGCAGACCTGTTATTATGATTCGACTGGAGGAATTCATATGGCAAAGAAAAAGCTGTTCGGCAATAACATCAAGCCCTCCTGCAAATACTGCGAGTTAGGCATCGCCGGCGAAGGCGACAAGATACACTGCTCCAAGATGGGCGACGTAAAGGCTTACGACTCCTGCAAGAAGTTCGTGTATTCCCCGCTGAAAAGGATTCCCAAGAAGGAGCTTCAGCTTGCAAACTCCGCGGTAAACGATATCGACTTCTGATACTGCACCGGCTGCGGTTCAGTTAAGACGCCAAAACAGAAACGCCCCACGCTTCACGCATGGGGTTTTTTGTGTAAAAATCTCAGATTTTATGGAAAATTACTTAATTATCTCTTGCCAAACGCCTGAAATTGTGCTATACTAATCATGATTACAATGCCGTAACTGGCATTACATATGGGAAATTGAGAAAATATATTAAGGAGAGGATAATTATGAAACTCAACAAGAGAATAGCCGCTGCGGTTCTTTCCGGCTGCCTTACCGTTGGAGCGGTTCAGGGTGCAATGCCGCTTACAAGCTTTGCAGCGATAACAGACTACGATTCCAATGATTGCGTATGGTATTACGATCCCAGTCTGTTCTGCGGAACCGGCGAAACCATCCCCAACGAGAAGTTCATAAAGGCAATCCAGTCCGCCGCCAACGTCAAGGACTACACCGAGATCACCTTCGGAAACCTGGAGCGCATCACCTCGCTCAACCTCAGCGGAATGGGTCTTGAGTCCATACCGGGTATCGTGCAGTACATGCCGCGCCTGCGTACGCTCGACCTTTCCAACAACAAGCTGCGCAGCTCCACCATCGGCACGCTCGACCTTTCGAAGGATATTGCTCTGACCTCCGTTGACCTCAGCAATAACTACCTTACAAGCGTACCTGCATGGTTCTCCGCGCTCAACATCACCACAAAGAAGATAAACAACAACCTTCTTAATTCTACCAATCAGCGCAAGCTCGTCGTAACGCCGGATACCTACTACTTCGGCATAGGGGATACACTGTCCGATCTGGATATCAATGCGTTCAAGGATAAGGTTCTGTCCACTGTTACTCTCAGCGATAAGAGCCTGCTTCCTGAGTATTTCTACGATCCGGATCTTCCTACTTACAACATTCCCGACAGCGAGAAGAATAATTCCGCTTACCTCAAGAATGAAAATATTGAATTTGATATCGACTTCAGTTCAAACGTTACAAACGGAGTAGTAAGTAAGGCAGGAAAGATCACCGGTACCATTTCTCTTGGCATTTATGGTACTGGAACCAGCTCCAACCCGAATATCCGCACCACCGTTACGGTGTACTTCCTCGACGGCAGCGACCCCACAACCGTTAAGTTCCGCCTCGAGACCCTCATCTCCGAGTGCGAGAAGCTCACTAAGGACTCCTACACCTCCACAAGCTGGACGGTATTCTCAAATCAGCTCAGCACCGCAAAGGCTATCCTGAGCTACAGCAACACCGACAGCGACATGCTCCAGAACGCCTACGACAGCCTGACCGAGGCGAAGAAAAATCTCGTAAGCGGCGTAAACGCCAACACCAAGAAGATACTTTCCGACCTCCTCACCATCGCCAAGACCTACAAGGAGGAGGACTACACCGCTGAAAGCTGGAAGCCCCTCGCGGAAGCTGCCACGCTGCTTTCAGACGCTTCCTCGGACGCTTCCACCTCCCTCGACGACGCAAACAAGGCGATAAAGGCGTTCCAGGACGCACAGAACGGGCTGGTAGCTACAAAGCAGTCCACACCGGACAAGATCACCAAGGCTGAGTTTGAGTCCATCTACGGCGAAAACAAGTACGTCACCACCAGGGGCGCCACCCGCGACGGCTCCAAGTATAGCTGGAAGTTCATCGGCACCGACGTTTCCAAGCCCGCCGACTTCGACCCCGAGGTGCTCTACACCAGCAGCGTCGAGGAGCAGATCCGCTTTGAAGTAGGCTCCGCGAGCGACTACCAGATAATCTCCTTCAAGCAGACCGGCGCGTTCCCCGGAATCGGCGAACTCACACTTGACGTTTCAAAGGTATACAAGAACGGCGTTTACAGACTCTATAAGTGGAACACAGCCACCAAGAAATCTGAATTCATCAGAGAGGTAACAGTCGAGAACGGCTCCGTTACCACAAGTTTCAGCGAGGGCGGCGATTACTTCATAAGCTCCGTGCTTCAGAATTTCCAGATGATCTCCTCCAACTTCGTTATCAACAACGACAAGCGCACCATCGCTGCCGGCTTCAAGAAGAAGTACACCGTTGCTGATTTCCGCGACAACATCGAAAACGGCGAGTTCATCAAGATCACAAACGCAGACGGCACAGCCGCTTCCGAGACGCAGTACATCGCCACCGGCATGAAGGCTGCCGCTCCCAACAGCGACGTTTCCTACTCCCTCATCGTTTCCGGCGATGTTGACGGCGACGGCAACTGCACCGCGCTCGACGCAGTGACTATCCTCAAGGCAGTCATCGGCGAGACCACCCTCGAAAACTACGAGCAGAAGGCGGCCGCTGACGTAAACGGCGACGGCTGGGTAAGAGCAGACGACGCAGTAGTGATCCTGAAGTACATCGTGGGCATTGACTGATAACCGCCTCACGGAGGTAAAATGAACACAAAAACTATAGCGGAAAACCGCGTCGTAAGGCATGAATATTTCATTATCGAGAGCTACGAAGCAGGCATAGAGCTTTTCGGAACGGAGGTCAAATCCATTCGCAACGGCGGCGTGAACCTGAAGGATTCCTGGATATCGATAGAGAACGGCGAGGCGTTTATCCGCAACATGCACATCTCCCCCTATGAAAAGGGGAACATCTTCAACAAGGATCCCTACCGGACGCGTAAACTCCTGATGCACAAGAAGGAGATACTCAAGCTGTTCGGTCAGGTGAAGCAGGGCGGCTACACGCTTGTTCCGGTGTCCATGTATTTCAAGGACTCCCGCGTCAAGGTGCAGGTCGGGCTCTGCAAGGGCAAGAAGCTCCACGACAAGCGCGACGATATGGCAAAGCGCGACGCAGGCCGCGAGATCGAACGCGCTATGAAGGAGCGCAACAGGTAATTCCGGCGCCACATCGGCGGTCATACAAAAACAGGCAGGGTGCGAATCCTGCCTGTTTATATAGTATGCGCTGATGTACGACGCCCCGTAAACTAACACAGCTCTCAGCCGGAGAAACAGCGTCCTCCGGGGCTTCCGCGTGAGCCGATCATTCTAAGGTATATTTATCATACAATTTTCATATGCATTTGTTAAAAAATTCTCAAAAAATCGAGGATAACGACTTGACTTATTGCAAAATTTCGGGTATAATGTTATTTGTGGAGAAAGTGTATGCAGCCGTCTGAAGCCGCTGGCTTTCTCGTATTCCAAAAAAAATTTCAGAAGGAGATAACTACTATGGCAAGAAATCCCGGTGTATTAACCAAGAACCCTAACGTTATCAAGTGGGTTGACGAGATGGTAGCTCTTACAAAGCCTGACCAGGTGATCTGGATTGACGGCTCCAAGGAGCAGCTCGACGAGCTTACCAACGAGGTTTGCTCCCTGCCCGACGGCAATAAGGACAAGATGTACAGACTGAACCCGGAGAAGCTCCCCGGCTGCCTGTATCACAGAACACTCCCCAACGACGTTGCAAGAGTTGAGGACAGAACTTTCATCTGCTGCCGTGAGAAGAAGGACGCAGGTCCCACCAACAACTGGATGGATCCTAAGGAAATGAAGGCAATGCTGACCCCGATGTACGACGGCGTAATGAAGGGCAGAACAATGTACGTTATCCCGTACTCCATGGGCCCGATCGGCTCCTCCCTCGCAAAGGTAGGCGTTGAGCTGACCGACTCCATCTACGTAGTTCTGAACATGAATATCATGACCAGAATGGGCGCTGACGCTTTCAAGAACCTCGGCGACACTTCCAACGACTTCGTTCGCGGTCTGCACAGCAAGGCTGACGTTGATCCCGAGAAGAGATACATCGTTCAGTTCCCCGAGGAGAACACGATCTGGTCCATCAACTCCGCATACGGCGGAAACGTTCTGCTGGGCAAGAAGTGCTTCGCACTGCGTATCGCTTCCTACCAGGGCAAGAACGAGGGCTGGATGGCAGAGCACATGCTGATCCTCGGCGTTAAGAAGCCCGATGGCGAGATGAGATACATCACCGCTGCATTCCCCTCTGCTTGCGGCAAGACCAACCTCGCAATGCTCATTCCTCCGGCAGTTTACAAGGAGCAGGGCTATGAGGTTTACACCGTAGGCGACGATATCGCATGGATGAAGCCCGGCAAGGACGGCAGACTCTACGCTATCAACCCTGAGAACGGCTTCTTCGGCGTAGCCCCCGGCACAAACGCTAAGTCCAACTACAACGCGCTTGCTTCCACAATGAAGAACACCATCTTCACCAACGTTGCTCTGAACAACGCAGACAACACCGTTTGGTGGGAGGGTCTCGACAAGAACCCGCCTGTTGACGCAACAGAGTGGAAGGGCGCAAAGGTAAACGGTCCTGAGTTCACCTCTGAGATCGACCCCGCTACCGGCAAGAACAAGAAGCTTGCTCACCCGAACTCCAGATTCACCGCTCCGGCTGTCAACTGCCCCTGCGTATCTCCTGAGTTCAACAACCCGGACGGCGTTCCTGTAAGCGCTATCATCTTCGGCGGCAGACGTGCTTCCACAACTCCGCTGGTATATCAGTCCTTCGACTGGGTACACGGCACCTACATGGGTTCCGCAGTTTCCTCTGAGACCACCGCAGCAGCTACCGGCGCTGTAGGCGTTCTCCGTCACGATCCTATGGCTATGAAGCCGTTCATCGGCTACAACGTAGGCGACTACTGGGCACACTGGCTCGAGATGGGCGAGAAGCTCGGCGACAAGGCTCCTAAGATCTTCAACGTTAACTGGTTCAAGCAGGACGAGAACGGCAACTTCATCTGGCCGGGCTTCGGCGACAACATGCGTGTACTCGACTGGATCATCAAGCGCGTTGAGGGCAAGGTTGACGCTGTTGAGACTCCTATCGGCTACCTGCCTAAGAAGGGCGACATCAACCTCAAGGGCATTGAGGACGAGGTTACTTCCGAAGTTGAGGACAAGCTGCTCGCAGTTGACGTCGACCTCTGGAAGAAGGAGATCGCTGAGATGCGCAGATATTACAACGATGATATCAAGGCAAAGGGCGGCAACATTCCGCAGGCTCTCTACGATGAGCTCGACAAGATCGAGGCTAGACTCAACAAGGCTTGATTGCCTTCCGAAAGTCTCCTGACTGAATAAAACGGCGCAGGTACTCAAACGTACCTGCGCTTTTTTTGCGTTTCAGGCTAACCCACGGAATTATTAACCGCGCAAGTAATTCTCTATCTTAGCACTTGTCAGCTTGTTTGCGCGTCTGCGGAGAGTAAATCAACGGTCGTCGCCAGAATATTGCGCTGATAATATTAGACTGTAATCGTTGCAGGGTCAATTAATACTCAAAGTGTTTCCAGGCGCTTCTAGGAATATTGTCTAAATTACTCAAAATCATTATGTTACTATTGTTATATTTCACAGTTATACGTTTAAATCCTTGAAATTCCGCGGAGAAAATAGTATAATGATAGATGGTGAAAAATATGTAACAGGTGCAAAGCGCCATATTGAAAGGGGTCAACAAAAAGAATGAATTCTCCGTTTACTAAGGATGAACTGAAGCGACAGCTCGACGGCATACTGGAATTCGATTTCCGTACCGACGCACAGAACGCTACTATCACACAGGTTTACCGCGCACTTTCCTCCGTTGTAGTCAACTACCTCAAGGAAAAGCGTCACAACTTTATGCACGACTGCAACTCCAAGGGCAGAAAGCAGGTTTACTACCTCTCCATGGAGTTCCTGATGGGTCGCTCCCTCAAGACCAGCCTTTACAACCTCGGCATGCAGGACGTTGCTGAGGAAGCGCTCAATGATATGGGCATCAAGATAGACAGCGTTTACGACGAGGAACCGGACGCAGGCCTCGGCAACGGCGGTCTGGGCAGACTTGCAGCCTGCTACATGGACGGTCTCGCTACCTGCGACTATCCCGCTACCGGCTACTCTATCCGTTATGAGTACGGTATCTTCAAGCAGAAGATCGTTGACGGCTGGCAGACCGAGCTTCCCGATAACTGGCTCCCCGGCGGCGGCGCTTGGCTCGTTCCGGTTCCCGACCAGGCTATCGAGGTACACTTCGATGGTCAGATCAACGAGTACTGGGAGGATAACTACCACCACCTCGAGCACGTCAACTACACCACAGTAAACGCTGTTCCCTACGATATGTACGTTTCCGGCTACGACAGCAAGGGCGTTTCCAAGCTCCGTCTGTGGAGCGCCGAGTCCATGTCCTTCGATATGAACAGCTTCAACACCGGCGACTACGCCAAGGCTATGGGCGCTAACAACATCGCTCACGCTATTTCCAAGGTTCTTTACCCGAACGATAACCACCTCGAGGGCAAGGCGCTCCGTCTGCGCCAGCAGTACTTCATGTGCGCCGCTTCCGTCGGCGATATCGTAATGCGCCACATGAACGTATACGGCACACTGGAGAACTTCCACGAGAAGGTTGCTATCCACATCAACGATACTCACCCGACCCTCGCTATCCCGGAGCTGATGAGAATACTCCTCGACGAGTGCGGCTACGGCTGGGAGCAGGCTTGGCACATCGTTACCAACACCTTCGCTTACACCAACCACACCGTTATGGCTGAGGCGCTTGAGAAGTGGGATCAGAGCCTCGTTGAGAAGATCCTCCCGAGAATCTACTCCATCATCTGCGAGATCAACCGCCGCTACTGCGAGGATCTGTTCAACAGAACCCAGGACAGCGACAGAGTATCCAAGATGTCCATTATCCAGGGCGGTAAGATCCACATGGCTTACCTCTGCTGCGCTGCTTCCCACAGCGTAAACGGCGTTTCCAAGCTGCACAGCCAGATCATCAAGGACGATGTATTCAGACTCCAGTATCTCGACAGACCGTCCCAGTTCAAAAACGTCACCAACGGTATCGCTTACAGAAGATGGCTGCTCCAGAGCAACCATGGCCTCACGGACCTGCTCTCCCAGTGCATCGGCGAGGGCTTCAAGAAGGACGCCGCAGAGCTCATCAAGTTCCAGGTATTCGCTAATGACAAGAACGTGCTTGAGCAGCTCGGCAAGATCAAGAAGCAGAACAAGCAGGCGTTCGCTGAGTACGTTGAAAAGACCACCGGCACCAAGCTCAACCTCGACTCCATCTTCGACGTTCAGGTTAAGCGTCTGCACGAATACAAGCGCCAGCAGCTCAACGCAATGAACATCATTGCCGACTACAACTACCTGCTCCAGAATCCGGACGCTGACTTCGTTCCCAAGACCTATATCTTCGCTTCCAAGGCAGCTCCCGGCTACTATATCGCAAAGCAGATCATCAAGATGATCTGGTGCATCGGCGAGGAGATCAAGCACAACCCGAAGATCCGCGAGAAGCTCTCCGTAGTATTCCTGGAGGACTACCGCGTGACCCTGTCCGAGATACTCATGCCCGCTGCGGAAGTTTCCGAGCAGATCTCCCTTGCAGGCACCGAGGCTTCCGGTACTGGCAACATGAAGCTCATGCTCAACGGCGCGCTGACCCTCGGCACCTACGACGGCGCTAACGTCGAGATCCACGAGGCTGTAGGCACCGACAACATCTTCATCTTCGGCATGAGAACTCCCGAGGTCAACGAGCTTCGCATGAAGGGCTACCACCCCGAGGACTACATCAACAACAGCCAGGTTATCAGGGACGTTATGGCGCGTATGTACAACGGCATCAACGGCGCTACCTTCGAGGAAGTTGCGAACTCCATCAGAAACAAGGATTTCTACATGGCGCTGGCAGACTTCGACAGCTACCGCGGCACTCAGCACTACATCAGCGAGGTTTACAGAAACCAGCTTGAGTGGAACAAGAAGTCCCTGTACAACATCGCAGGCGCAGGCAGATTCTCCGCAGACCGCGCAGTTACCGACTACGCAAGAGACATCTGGAACCTCAAGTAATCGAAAACGAAATATTTCAGGCGGCATGCCGCGGCTGTATGGCTGCGGCATTAACCGCCTTTTTCCGTATTATAATCTAAGAGGAGAAATTCATGGGAAAACCGATTTTTGACTGCTTCGACAATGAATACAAGCACCCTTTCGGCGCACTGCGGAGAGGTCAGCCGAGTATCTACAATATCCGCCTGCCTAAGACAATGCACGTCACCGACCTCACGCTTGTCATGTTCCGCCCGGGATACAAGGAGCGCTTCATTGAGCTGGTACTCCAGGACGAAAGCGGCGACGACAATATCTATTCCTGCTGCTTCACGCCGAACAACGTGGGAATACATCACTACTACTTCACCTGCGTGCTGGACGGCAGACGCCGCTACATCAAGCGCCGCGGCGCTTCCGAGGGCGTATTCGAGGGCGAAGAACTTTTCCAGCTCACCGTATTTGACGAAAATCTGTACACCCCGCTGTTTATCCGCGGCGGAATCATGTACCAGATATTCCCCGACCGCTTCTGCAAGAGCGGAAAGCCGCACGAGAACGTCCCCACCGACCGCATAATGCGCGACGACTGGTACGCTACGCCTTACTACAAGCCCGACGAAAAGGGTATAGTCCGCAACAACGACTATTTCGGCGGCGACCTTCAGGGAATCATCGAGAAGCTCCCATACATCAAGAGCCTGGGAACTACCGTGATCTACCTCAACCCGATTTTCGAGGCTCACGAGAACCACCGCTACAACACCGCAAACTACGAAAAGATAGACCCGCTGCTCGGCACTGAGGAGGACTTCAAGGAACTCTGCGCCAAGGCGAAGGAAATGGGAATAAGCGTCATACTTGACGGCGTTTTCTCGCACACCGGCGCGGACTCTATCTACTTCAACAAGTTCGGAAGATACGGCAACAACACCGGAGCCTACCGCGACCGCAACAGCCCGTATTATCCCTGGTACAGCTTCACGGGCTATCCGGATAAATACGAAAGCTGGTGGGGAATCACCACTCTCCCGAATGTCAACGAAAACAACCCTGAGTACACGAATTACATCTGCGGCGAAAACGGTATCCTCCAGAAGTGGATAGACCTCGGCGCGCAGGGCTGGCGTCTTGATGTAGCCGACGAGCTGCCGGACGAATTCCTCGACAACATCAACAAGGCTGTCAAGGCAAAGGGCGGCGACAAGATAATATACGGCGAAGTCTGGGAAGACGCCTCCAACAAGGAGAGCTACGGCGTTCGCAGGCGCTACCTTATCGGCGGTCAGCTCGACAGCGTTATGAACTACCCGTTCAAGGAAGCTATCCTGAACTACGTAAAGTACGCCGACGCCAAGGCGTTCACCGACAGCATTATGACTATCCTCGACCACTACCCCAAGCCCGCCATCGATATGCTGATGAACTTCCTGTCCACCCACGACACCGAACGCGCCCTTACGCGTCTCGCCGGCGACGAGATCGGCTGGAACGGCAAGGACTGGCAGGCGGAGCGCTACCTCAACGGTCAGCAGTATATGTACGGAATCTCGCTGATGAAGTGCGCGATGGTGCTTCAGTTCTTCCTGCCGGGAATCCCGTCGGTTTACTACGGCGACGAGGCGGGCATGGAGGGCTACCGCGATCCGTTCAACCGCCGCTGCTACCCCTGGGGACGTGAAAACCTCGATCTCATCGAGTTCACACGGCAGCTCGGCGTGATCCGCAAGGGTACACACGCGTTCGAACAGGGGCATCTGATGTTCATCGAGGTGGACGACAACGTGTGCGTATTCGCCCGCTATGACAAGATAACCCGTGAAGCCGCGATAATCTACCTCAACAAGAGCACCCGCGGAAGAACCTTTGATATCGTCAACGACAAAACGGATATGTTCTACGATTTCGTCCCGGCGTTCGACCGCCACAAAAAAGGCATAAAGGACGGCAAGGTACACGTTTCCCCGTTTGATTATGCGGTCATCTACTGCAAGGTTTGACCGGAGGAGATCCGCGGCGAGTACGAAAAGGAGACCGGCAAGGTCATAATTGAAACGTTCAACGGAGTTGACCCGATGAGCATTCCGGCGGTGCTAGTAAAGAGCCACGGACCTTTCACCTGGGGCAAGGACGCGCACGAAGCGGTGCATAATTCCGTAGTCCTGGAGGAAGTCGCGTTCATGAACTACCACGCGCTGACCATCGCCCCCACAGCAGGCAGAATGCAGCAGGAGCTTCTCGACAAGCACTACCTGCGCAAGCACGGCGCGAACGCTTACTACGGGCAGGGCTGAACTGCTTAAATAGAAATATCCACCGGGCGACCGGTGGATATTTTTGTATATCGAGTGACGGCATCCATGCCGTCACATCAGAATTTTCGCTCGTTGACAGACGAAGATGGCACGCACTGCACATTTTCGCTCACTTGAGTTTTTTAGAGTCGACCTTAAGATGTTTTACGATTTCATCTGCGATATCCGCGCGGCACTCGTCAACTATTCCGAAATCCTTTTCCTTGTAGTTCCACGCAGCACGGCCGAAACCGAATTTGTCGAACGCAGCGTGGATATCATCGTACCAGCGGAGCAGGTCAGCGCCGCCAACCGTGTCGATAACGCCGTACTCTCCACAGTACACCGGGACGTTCATTTTCTTGCCGACATCGGCGGCGACCTGCATTTCCGCTTCCATGAAACGGCGGTCTACGATATCAATTGGGTAATTTTCGTAAGCCTGCGCGAGGTCCGGACCGATGAATTTAAGGGATTTTTCATAATATTCCTTTGTCGGACCGGGATAGCTTATTTCGCACTCGTCCGTCATTTTATCTATCCAGTGCGCTTTCTGATGAGTGAACACCAGCGGATTGTAGTAGTGGAAGTTGAACACGATATGATCGTCGCACGGCTTGTCAAGCAGCGTCAGACCGAAAATACTGTTCTGATAAATGCCGCCGATGAGCACGAAATTATCCGGAGCGTACCTGCGAATTTCGGTTATCGTGCGCGCTGCGATGCGATTCCATATTTCCGCGAAACGGCGCTCGGTTATCTCGTTGAGAAGTTCGAAAGCAACGTAGTTACGATTGCCGAAGCGCTTCGCGATGTGGCTCCAGAGGTTCACGAAAATATCCTGATAGCGCTGATTCTCAAAGAACCCGGATTCCTGCTCGCCCTTGTCGAACGAAAATCCCATCGTCTTGTGCAGGTCGAGAATTATGTTCAGCCCGTGCACCACGCACCAGTCCGCGCAGCGCTCCAGCAACTTCAGTCCGCTTTCCAGGACATTGCCGCTATCGTCAAGAATTATGTTATAATCAAACGGCAGGCGCACATGATCGCAGCCCCACGAAGCTATCCGCGCGATATCTGCTTCTGTGATGAAGCTCTCGATATGTTCCTTTTCGTAGCCGCACTGTGAAAGCCAGCCGCCGAGGTCAACGCCGTTCCGGTATCCCTTGAATTCGTTCATTTTCAGCCCTCCTCTGCCGCCGCGAAGTCCACGGACTTATATTCTGCGGTAAGCGGAACAGTGCCGTCAAACGCGTTCAGCCAACCGTCAACGCCTGTTCCCGGCCATACGTTCATCATTATCTTGCCGGGAGTTGATGGGATATTCTCGGTCGCCGTGTAGACCGCCTCGCCGTCAACGTACCATGTGATGCTGTCCGCCTGCCAGTCGAAACCGTAGGTGTGGAACTCCTCGGAGGCGTCAAAGCCGAGGTCGTACAGGAATTCGTGGCTTCCCCTGCTGTCGGTGAAGTAGTTGAACTGCACCTTTGTGGTGTCCTTGCCGAGGAATTCAATGTCTATCTCGTCCCACGGGTTGTTGTCGGAGGGTCCCGTATATGTGAAGAATGAGCTTACAACGCCGTCGTTCTTTATCGGCTTCATAACGACCTCGTACATGCCGTAGCCGTAGAAATCCCGGGAGCGGAACTCTGCGCCGGAATAGGGCGGCTTGTCCAGCAGGTCCTTATCAATAGTGAGCTTCATTGAGCCGTCGAAAATACTGCCGTTGCTCTTGCGCCAGGTGCAGTTGAACATCGAGCCGTTCGACCAGCCGTCCGAAAATTCGAACTTCTCGCTTACATCATCGTAGGTTCCGGTGAGGTCTGCGAGTACGCTGCTTTCAGCCGGAGCTTCTGCGGTTTCAACTTCGGAGGTTGCTGCTTCTGCGGTCTGCTGACTTTCTGACTGAGAAGATGACTGGATATCCGAAGATGTACCGTTATTCGCAGAACAGCCGCAGAGTGCGACAGTTCCTGCAATGAGCATAACGCTGATAATGTGTTTTTTCATAATATATCACGTTCCTTTCTGGGGGTCTGGGAGTTCTGCCTTGTATCTTGATTTTAGCATAAAATCCCGCGCGATTATATTATGATACTCATAAAAATATCACGTTTTTAGTTTTATTTAATTTCCACGCCGGCTTTCATTCCAGAGGACGAATGGTAGTACTTTTCGCGGTACTGCTTCGGCGTAAGCCCGGTTTCCTCGCGGAATTTCTGGATAAAATGGCTGTGGGAACTGAACGCGAGGAAGTTCCCGACGTCCACGGCTTCATACTGGGAATATTTCAGCATCTGGCAGGCGGCGTCTATCTTTTTCTTCAATATGTACCGATTGAGCGTAAGCCCGGTTTCCGTGCGGAACAGCTTTGAAAGGTACTGCACCGAAAGCCCGAGTTCCTCCGCAATATCGCTCACCATCAGCTTTTCATGCAGGTGATCGTAAACGTACTCCATGCATTTCGTGACCTGATAGCAGTAACTGCTGCCGTTTTTCAGCTTCGCCATTCGCTCTGTGAAATCCGTGATAAGTTCGGAGTGTATCGCGTTTATCTCCTCTGGAGAACTTGCAAGGTCTGCTTTTCTTATATAGAGGTCGCTGAGGTTGTAAGCAGTTTCGCGTTCCATTCCGCCCTCAACGCAGAAACGCGTGATGAACGACACCGTTATAACCAGGTGGTATTTCAGATTACGCAGGCGGTCGGTGGAAAGCACGCCGAAGCCCTCCCCGCCAAGCGGTGTGGAAAGCGTTCTTGCGGCGTCCATGTCGCCGCGCTTGACAGCCTCGTAGAAACGCATTTCGTTTTCTACCGGGGTGTGGGTCATGGAGTTTTCGCGCATTTCAAACTCTATGCGCGACAGTTCTTTATGTAGTTCGCTCACTGCCTTTTCTCCTTTTTATTAAGGAAGTATCCTAAAAACCGGGACACGAGCAGATGATATAAGTCATAGAAATCTGCCGTGAAGGAGATTTTTAGAGGTTACCATTGAATATATTATACAAAAAAAACTCACGTCCGTCAAGTGTTAATTGACAAGGAAACAAGGGAACGCGAAATAAGGTGGAAGAAACCGAAATAACCCGTCAATGACTGGCGTTTGTGAGTGCAAAGAAATGCAAGTGAATAGAAAGAGCGCCGGGAGGGGTTGTCAATCACTTTCGGCGCTTTTTTGCCTTAAATGGACGAAACAAGCGAACGGCTGGAAAAGTTTTCAGGACGTTTAAAGATTTTTAAAGAAAAGTTTAAACGGCGGTGTAATGCGGTTTAAAGCTATCAATGCAGTTTAAATGCGTTTTAAACTGTATGTATTATTAATACATGGGAACCTCTAAAAACCGGTTTGAAAAGGGAAAATGGGTAGAGTGCGCCGAA
>ENA-UOJI01000794-UOJI01000794.1-human-gut-metagenome-genome-assembly--contig:-P79-NODE-794-length-22160-cov-16.855236_pt1 | contig 22160 bp, 20 predicted proteins | sample MGYA00242346_ERZ723893 | MGnify/ENA metagenome assembly ERZ723893 | reverse complement strand
CTGCCGCACCTCGCTCGCCGTATCGGCACTTAGAATTATGCGGTATTGCCTTTACAATAACAGCGGTCCCAACGGGACAACTAAAATAACACGGTAAGGATGGTTCACCAAAATGGCAGAATTTTCCCCAAAATTTAAAGAGGCCCTGAGTCTGGTACAAAAGCCGGGCCGTTACACGGGCGGCGAGCCGGGCTGCATCTACAAGGATAAATCCAAGGTGGATGTGCGCATGGCGTTCTGCTTTCCGGATACCTACGAGATCGGCATGTCCTTTCTGGGCGAGAAGATCCTGTACGATATTCTGAACCGCCACGAAAACTGGTGGTGTGAGCGCGCCTTTATGCCATGGACGGACATGAAGGTCCAGATGGAGCGGCTGGACATCCCGCTGTACTGCCTTGAAAGCAAGGATCCGCTGACGGATTTTGACATTGTCGGCTTCTCCCTTGAATATGAGCTGTGCTATACGAATGTTCTGGCAATGCTGCGTCTGTCGGGCATTCCGCTGCGGGCCGCCGACCGTGATGAGCGGTGGCCGCTCATCATCGCGGGCGGCCCCTGTGTATGCAACGCAGAGCCAATGGCAGACTTCTTTGATGTCATGCAGCTTGGCGAGGGTGAGCAGATGCTGCAGGACATCTGTGCAACCGTTGAGCAGGGCAAAAAGCAGGGCTGGGATAAAGAACAGCTGCTGTTGGAGCTGGCAAAGATCCCCGGCGTCTATGTGCCGTCCTTCTACGAAGTGACCTACAAGGCGGATGGCCGCATCGAGGCTGTCACGCCCAACCGCCTCGGCGTGCCGCCGCGCGTGACAAAGGCCATCGTGCAGGATATGGACAGCTTTACCCCGCCGGAAAACTTCGTGGTGCCGCTTGTGGGCGCAGTGCAGGACCGCGCCTGTGTCGAGGTGCTGCGCGGCTGCGTCCGCGGCTGCCGCTTCTGTCAGGCGGGCCAGCTCTACCGTCCCTTCCGGGAGCGCAGCCCCAAGCTTATCAGCGACAGTGCGCGGATGCTCTGCCGCAACACCGGCTATGATGAGCTGAGCCTGTCGAGTCTTTCGACCTCCGACCATTCCCGGCTGGAGGATATTCTTGACAACCTCAACTCCTGGGCAGAGTCCGACCATGTCAGCCTTTCGCTGCCCAGCCTGCGTGTGGACAACTTCTCGCAGTCCCTTGTGGAAAAAACCACCAAGGTCCGCAAGAGCGGCCTGACCTTTGCTGCCGAGGCCGGCACCCAGCGCCTGCGCGATGTCATCAATAAGAATGTCACATGGGAGCAGATCGAGCGCGGCTGCCGCATCGCCTTCTCAGAGGGGTACACCTCGGTCAAGCTGTACTTTATGATGGGCCTGCCCACCGAAACGATGGACGACATCAAGGGAATTGCCGACACCGCCCAGCAGGTGGTGGATCTGTTCTATACGATCCCCGACCGTCCGAAGGGAAAGGGTGTTCAGGTCACGATCAGCGTGGCCTGCTTTGTGCCCAAGCCCGACACGCCGTTCCAGTTCTGCGCGCAGGACCGCCGCGAGTCCCTGCAGGAAAAGCAGAAATACCTGCTCAGCTGCGTACATTCCCGCAAGATCAAGGTCAACTACCACGACAGCACCACCAGCGTGCTGGAGGGCGTGTTTGCCAAGGGTGACCGCCGTCTGGGCCGTGTGATCGAGACTGCATTTGAGAACGGCTCCTTCTTTGACACATGGGAGGAGTATTTCAACTACGACCGCTGGATCGAGGCGTTCAAAAGCTGCGGCATTGACCCTGATTTTTACAACTACCGCGCCCTCGGTCTGGACGAGGTCACGCCTTGGGATCATCTCGATGTGGGTGTGACGAAGGCCCATTTGGTGCGTGAGTACAACAAGGCGCTGGAGGCCAAAACCACCCAGCCCTGCAACCGCCAGTGCAGTGCCTGCGGTGCCAACAAGCTGATCGGAGGACCGTGCTTTGACTACAGTAAGAATCTTCTTTGAAAAGTGCGGTGAGGCCGCCTACATTTCGCTGCTGGACCTGCAGCGCGTATTCCATCGGATGCTTAAAATGAGCAGCCTGCCGGTGTACTATACGCAGGGGTTCAACCCGCATATCTACCTCTCCTTTTCCTGCCCGTTGTCTCTGGGGCAGGAGAGCCTCTGCGAGAGCTGTGAGGTCAAGACGGAGCAGGAGAGCATCGAACCGCAGCGCTGGATCGATGCCCTGCAGCCGCTGATGCCGCGCGGCATCGTCATCACAAAGATCGCCCCGGCTAAGGAAAAGGTCGGCGAGATCGAGACCGCCGCCTATGAGATCACCATGCCGGCAAGCAGTGCCATTGCGCTGGATGCCTACAACAATGCAGAGCATGCCGAGGTTACAAAAAAGACCAAGCGCGGCCAGAAAACGCTCGATTTGAAGGCGTACCTCGACCGCATTGCTTATACCGTCGAGGGCGATACGCTGCATTTTACGGCCGTGCTGCCCTGCGGCTCCGGCGAGGCACTGAACCTGAACCCGGCGCTTCTGACCGACTTCCTGCGCGAGCAGGGCGCTGCCCCAGTCTGGCAGTGCCGCGTAGTGAGGACGCACCTTTATAATAAAGCGGGCAAAGACTTCGAGTAAGAAAAGCCTTCCCCCGCGGGGGAAGGCAAAAAGCAAAAAAATCTTCGATTTTCTGTTAAAACCCCTTGCCAAACGCCCGGTACAATGCTATAATACTAAAGCGTTAATGCCGCCGAGCCATCGGCGGGATAATGACACATCATTATACAGGCGGTCCTCTGACGAAACATCGTGTATGAACGTCGCAACAAAATGGAGGAATTCATAACATGGACGCAATGAAGCATTTTACCGAGGGTATGATCAAAGAGAACAAGCCCCAGTTCGAAGTCGGCGACACCGTTCGCGTCTCCGTCCGCATCAAGGAAGGCGACAAGGAGCGTATTCAGGCTTTCGAGGGTACCGTTATTGCTAAGAAGCATGGCGGCATCGCTGAGACCTTCACCGTTCGCCGCACCTCTTACGGTGTCGGTGTTGAGCGTGTGTTCCCGGTCAACAGCCCGTTCGTTGAGAAGGTCGACGTCGTTCGCCGCGGCAAGGTCCGTCGTGCGAAGCTGTTCTACCTGCGCGAGCGCACCGGCAAGGCTGCCAAGGTCAAGGCACGTATCTGAGCATACTGAGAAAAGGGGAGGACGGTTGGCGTTCTCCCTTTTTTCGTATTTTTCCAAAAGGTGGGATAAGACATGGGTGCAGCATTCAAGGCGCGCTACCGCCGCAACAAGGAAACACTGGAATGGTATGACGCTCTGGCCATGGCTGTGGCGATCATTGCACTGGTGTTTACCTTCGGTGTGCGCATCGTGAAGGTCGATGGGCACTCGATGGATCACACGCTCTCCGATGGAGAGCGCATCCTCATCAATCTGCTTAAGGCGCCGGACTACGGCGATATTGTCGTGGTGGACGGCTATACCGACTACGGCAAGCCGCTGGTCAAGCGGGTCATAGGCATGGGCGGGGATACCATCGACATCGACTTTGAGGCCGGCATCGTCTACCGCAACGGTGCTGCACTCGAGGAGCCATACACCGCCGAGCCCACCTATTTGTTTGAAAGCGTGGAATTTCCCATTACGGTGCCGGACGGCTGCCTGTTTTTGATGGGGGATAACCGCAATAACTCCACCGACAGCCGCGATGTCAGCGTAGGCTGCGTGGATGAACGCGATATTATGGGCGCAGCCGTGCTGCGCGTACTGCCCTTTGGCAAGATAGGAGCGGCCGAATGAGCCAGAGTGACATTATCAACAGCCGCCAGATCCAGTGGTTCCCCGGGCACATGACAAAGACCCTGCGCCTGATGGAAAAGGAGATTCGCAATGTGGACTGTGTTCTGCAGATCCTCGATGCGCGCATCCCGCTTTCCAGCCTGAACCCCGAGATCGAGCGCATTACCGCGGGCAAACCGCATCTGTATGTACTGAACAAGGCCGACCTGGCTGACCCGGAGATCACCAAGCAGTGGCTGGCCTACTTTACAAGTGCCGGCGCCGGCTGCATTGCGATGGACTCGAAGCAGCGCGGCCGTGCTACAGCCACCAAAAGTTTGATCGAAAAAGAGCTTTCCGCCCTGATGGAGCGCCGCCGCAACCGCGGTATGGTCGGCGCGGCCATCCGTGTCATGATCGTGGGCATCCCCAATGTGGGCAAGTCCACCTTCATCAATTCCTTTGCGGGCACGACCCGCGCCAAGGCTGCCAACAAGCCCGGCGTCACCCGCGGCAAGCAGTGGATCAGTGTCGGCAATTTCGACCTGATGGATATGCCCGGCGTGCTGTGGAAAAAATTCGACTCGCTGGAAACGGCATCGAATCTGGCGTTCATCGGCTCCATCCGCGATGACATTTTGGATATTGAGGAGCTGGCCTGCGGCCTGCTTTCCAGCGTGCGGGGCATCTATCCCGCCCAGCTGCTGGCCCGGTATAAGCTGGAGGAGTCGGCGCTTGCGCTGCCGCCTTACGACCTTTTGCAGGCCATCGGCGCCAAGCGCGGTATGCTGATCTCCGGCGGCGAGGTCGATACCGAGCGTGCAGCCAAGATGCTGGTAGGGGAATTCCGCGCCAGCAAATGGGGACGGCTCTCGCTGGAGCGCCCGCCGCAGCGCGCGGTACAGGAAGAACGGGAAGAGGTGACGGACGATGCCCCGCAGGACGACTGGGACGACGAGCAGTAACGAGGCGCTTTACGCCTTTGACGCCGCAAAGCGTGCCGAGCATGGTGCGGTCTGCGGCGTGGACGAGGCAGGGCGCGGCCCGCTGTGCGGCCCTGTCTGCTGTGCGGCGGTCATCCTGAACCCCGATGATCCCATCGAGGGAGTCAACGACTCCAAGAAGCTGACCGAAAAGCGCCGTGATGCACTGTTTGAGGAAATCACAAACCGTGCCTTGGCGTACAAAATCGTATTTATCTCGCCGCAGGAAATTGATGAGCGCAATATCCTGTGGGCTACAATGGACGGCATGGCGCAGGCTGTGGCCGGGTTGGAAATAACGCCCGATTATGTGCTGATCGACGGCAACCGCTGCCCGCCGGGGCTGATACAGCCCGCCGAAGCTGTGGTCAAGGGGGACGCCAACAGCGCCTCCATCGCGGCGGCCTCCATTTTGGCCAAGGTCAGCCGTGACCGCTATATGCTGGAGCTGGACAAGCAATATCCCCAGTACCAGCTGGCTAAGCACAAGGGCTATCCCACAAAGCTGCACTATGAGCTGATCGCGCAGTACGGCATCCAGCCGTTCTACCGACGCAGCTTCCTGAAAAAACAGGGCTACTGGCATGACTGATACAGTCGGTCATAAGGGCGAGGCCATTGCCGCCAAATACTATCAGCAGCGCGGCTGGCTGCTGCTGAACCATAATTACCGCACCCGCATGGGGGAAATCGACCTTATTTTATATAAGGAAAACACGCTGGTGTTTGCCGAGGTCAAGACCCGCGCAGGAACCATGCTGGACCGCCCGGCGGCTGCGGTGGATGCCCGCAAGCAGCAGCGGCTGATTTTGGCCGCACAACAGTATTTGCAGCGCAGTCCCTATGGGGAGGCTGACATTCGTTTTGATGTGGTGGAGGTCACGCCCGCAGGCAGAGGCTGGCAGGTGCATTGTATTCCCGGCGCATTTGAGTGCTGAGAAACACTGGCGTCAACGCATGAAAGGTAGGGGCGACCGTTGGTCGCCCGCGGAACCCAGCAGCAAGGCCGATGACGGGCATCGACCCCAGCAACCCGTAGGGGCGGATTCCATATCCGCCCGCACCCCGCGCCCCACACAACGGTATAGCGCCAACAGGGCTTATACACATAGAGGAAGAGAATAAGAGAAAGGGTGTACAGTATGCAGTATTTTAGCACCAGAGATTCCGAGCTCCGTGTTTCCGCACAGGAGGCGATCGTCCGTGGTCTGGCACCGCAGAGCGGTCTGTTTGTACCGGAAGCTTTCCCGAAGGCCGATCTGGAGGGCTGGAAAAACCTTTCCTATCCGGAACTGGCCGAGAAGGTGCTGGCGGGCTTTCTGACCGATTACAGCGCTGACTTCCTGCACAATGCCACCGCCGCCACCTACGGCGCAGCCTTTGATGGCAAGGCGGGCCGCACGGTCAAGGTCCGTGAGGGCCTCTATTCCCTTGAACTGTGGCACGGTCCCACCTGCGCCTTCAAGGACTACGCCCTGCAGCTGATGCCCAAGCTGCTGGTGGAAGCCAAGAAGATGCTGGGCCGCACCGAGACCACCCGCATCCTTGTGGCAACTTCCGGCGATACCGGCAAGGCTGCACTGGCCGGCTATGCTGATCTGGACGGCATCGAGATCGAGGTGTTCTACCCGAACGACGGTACCAGCGAGATCCAGCACCTGCAGATGGCCACCCAAAAGGGCGGTAATGTGCAGGTCTATGCTGTGCAGGGCAACTTTGACGATGCCCAGACCGGCGTCAAGAAGGTCTTTGCCGATGCTGCTGTGGCCGCCGAGCTGGAGAAGCGCGGCATCCGCCTGTCCAGCGCCAACTCGATCAACTGGGGCCGTCTGGTGCCGCAGATCGTCTACTACTTCTATGCCTACTTCCGTCTGGCGGAGCAGGGCGCAGTGGCATGGGGAAAGCCTGTAGACTTCTGTGTGCCGACCGGCAACTTTGGCGATATTCTGGCCGGTTACTATGCCAAGCAGATGGGCCTGCCTGTGGGCAAGCTGGTCTGTGCCTCCAACAAGAACAATGTCCTGACCGATTTCCTGACGACCGGCACCTACGATGCCCGCCGTACCTTCTATAAAACGACCTCCCCGTCGATGGACATCCTGATCTCCTCGAACCTCGAGCGTCTGCTCTGCCATGTCAGCGGCAGCAGCGAAAAGGTCGCGGGCTGGATGCAGGAGCTGAATACGACCGGCAAGTACACGGTGGATGCCGAGACGCTGGAAAAGATCCGGGAAACCTTCGCTGCAGGCTATGCCGATGACGCCGAGGGGGCCGCTGAAATCAAGGCTCGCTTTGATGAGGATCACTATCTCTGCGATACGCACACCGCCGTGGCCTTCCGTGTGGCTGAGACCGTGCGCACCGAGGCACCGATGGTGGTGCTGTCCACCGCCAGCCCCTTCAAGTTCCCGCGCGATGTGCTGGCGGCCTTGGGGCAGCAGGCCCCGGTCAGCGATTTCGCTGCCATGGCTGCGCTGACCGCCAAGACCGGCGCGGAGGCACCGGCCTCCCTGCGCGAGCTGGACAAGCAGGAGGTGCGGTTCAAGACGGTGCTGCAGCCTGCTGAGATCCGCGCCGCGGCCCTGAAATAAGCAACAACAACTAGAAAGTGAGGCTGTATGGCCATCTTTGCAATCGGGGACATGCACCTCTCCCTGGGAACAGACAAGCCGATGGATGTTTTCCCGGGGTGGGAGGGCTACCTGCCCCGACTGGAAGCCAACTGGCGCAAGCTGATAGGCCCGGATGACACAGTCATTCTGGCAGGCGACACCAGCTGGGCCATGAACCTGAACGACACAAAGGCGGATTTTGCCTTTATCCAAAGCCTGCCGGGCCAAAAATGGCTGCTGAAGGGCAACCATGATTACTGGTGGACTACGACCCGTAAGATGGAAACCTTCCTCGCCGCCAATGGCTTTGACACCCTGCATATCCTGCACAACAATGCCTGCATTGTGGACGATACGGCGCTGTGCGGCACCCGCGGCTGGCCGTTTGACGATCTGGCCGCTCAGGGTGAAAAGCTGATGGCCCGCGAGGCCGGCCGTCTGCGGATGAGCCTGCAGGCAGCCGGGGATGCCGCGCAGAGGATCGCATTTCTGCACTATCCGCCCATCTACCCGGGCGCTGCGGCGCAGGAGCTTGTGGATGTGCTGCACGACTTCGGCGTGACCGAATGCTACTACGGTCATCTGCACGGAAAATCCATCCGCTATGCCACGCAGGGGGAGCGGGACGGCATCACCTACCGGCTCATTTCTGCCGATGGTCTGGCGTTCTGCCCGTATAAAATAAGGTGAAAACGCACAAAAGCGTAAAATTGCATGGCTTTTTTGCCCAAAATCGGTTAAAATTTTTGAAATAAGGCTGGTATTTTCTCTGCAGGCATGGTATAATAACTTGTATTTTTATGTACATCTATTTTTGGAGGAATTTATAAATGAAACTGATTTCCTGTGAAAAGCTCGAAAAGAGCATGGTCGAACTGCAGTTCTCCATTGACGCGGAGACCTTCAAATCTGCTGTCAATACCGCTTTCAAGCGTGAGGGCAAGAAGTACGCCATCCCCGGCTTCCGCAAGGGCAAGGCTCCCAAGGCCATGATCGAGAAGATGTATGGCAAGGATCTGTTCCAGTATGACGCCGTCAACGATCTGTTCCCTGAGAACTATGAGGCCGCTGTCAAGGAGGCCGGCATCGAGGTTGTTGGCCGTCCTGAGCCTGAGGTCGTCTCCATGTCCGAGGAGGAGGGCGCTACCCTGAAGGTCAAGGTCGCCGTCAAGCCCGAGGTCGAGCTGGGCGAGTACACCGGTTTAACCGTCAACAAAGATGTCAAGACTGTGGATGAGGCCGATGTTGACGCTGAGATCAAGCGCATGCAGGACCGCAACGGCCGTCTGCTGACCCGTGAGGGCGAGGCCCAGAACGGTGACACCGTGGATATCGACTTTGAGGGCTTCGTTGATGGCGTTGCTTTCGAGGGCGGCAAGGCTGAGCACTACTCTCTGGTGCTGGGCAGCGGCTCCTTCATCCCCGGCTTCGAGGAGCAGGTCGTCGGCCACAAGGCAGGCGAGGAGTTTGATGTCAATGTCAAGTTCCCCGAGGAGTATCAGGCTGCGGAGCTGGCCGGCAAGGACGCTACCTTCAAGATCAAGCTGCATGAGGTCAAGTACAAGGAGCTGCCCGAGCTGGACGATGATTTTGCCAAGGACGTCAGCGAGTACGACACCCTCGAGGAGCTGAAGGATTCCATCCGCAAGGGCATCCAGGCCAACCACGAGAAGCAGGCTGAGCAGAGCGTTGAGAACGACCTGATCGATCAGGTCGTGAACGGCATGAAGGCCGACATCCCCGATGCTATGATCGAGAGCCGCATCGAGGAGCTGGTGCAGGACTTCCAGTACCGCATCTCCCAGCAGGGCCTCAAGCTTGAGCAGTACCTGCAGTATATGGGCATGACCATGGACCAGTTCAAGGAGCAGTTCCGTGAGCAGGCCGACAAGCAGGTCAAGATGCGTCTGGCTATGGAGGCCATCGTTGCCAAGGAGTCCATCGAGGCTACCGAGGAGGAGTTCGAGGCTGAGATCAAGCGCATTGCCGATGCTTACCAGATGGAGGCTGACAAGGTCAAGAGTCTGGTTGACGCTGCCGCTGTCAAGAAGGATCTGGCTGTCAACAAGGCCATCGACTTCGTGAAGGAGAAGGCTAACATTGTTCTGGGCGCTGCCGAGGAGAAGAAGCCTGCCAAGAAGACCACCCGCAAGACCACCAAGAAGGCTGCCGCCAAGAAGGACGAGGAGCCGAAGGAAGAGGAGAAGGGCGAGTAATCGCACCTTTCCGTAAACATTGAGTAAAAGGGCCGGTACGGTTGTGCAGCTTTGCCGCCGTATCGGTCCCTTTATCATAAAACCGCTTTTCTGCAAGCTATTAAGGAGGGAAACCTGAATGAGCCTTGTACCTTATGTTGTCGAACAGACTGCGCGCGGTGAGCGCAGCTATGACATCTTCTCCCGCCTGCTGAACGACCGCATCATTGTGCTGAGCGAGGATGTCAACTCCTCCTCCGCCAGCGTGATCGTGGCACAGCTGCTCTACCTCGAGGGTCAGGACCCCGAGAAGGACATCTACTTCTATATCAACAGCCCCGGCGGCTCCATCTCCGATGGCATGGCCATCCACGACACGATGAACTACATCAAGTGTGATGTCTCCACCATCTGTGTTGGCATGGCGGCCTCCATGGGCTCTTTCCTGCTGGCCAGCGGTACCAAGGGTAAGCGCTTTGCGCTGCCCAACTCCGAGATCCTGATCCATCAGCCGCTCATCGGCGGTCAGGGCATCTCCGGCCAGGCCACCGATATCAAGATCCACGCTGACCACATCGTGCGCATCCGTGAGCGGATGAACACCCTGCTGAGCGAGTACACCGGCCAGCCGCTGGAAACAATCCAGCGCGACACCGAGCGCGACAACTATATGACCGCGCAGCAGGCAAAGGAGTACGGCCTGATCGACGATATCCTCTATAAACACTGATTCGGGGGAACAACATGGCAAATCAAACGTCCGGTAAGGACGGAAAAGGACGCGAGCTTATCTGCAGCTTTTGCGGACGCTCCCAAAACGAGGTAGAGCAGCTGGTCATCGGTCCCGGCGTCAATATCTGCAAGGACTGCATCGAAATGTGCTGCAATGTGCTGGAACGCGATGGTGAGCGTCCGGCCCCGCCGCGCGCCGGTATGCCGCCCCGTGACCGCCGCCGTCAGGCCCAGAAGCCCGGCGCAGATTACGGTGCCGATCCGCTCGAGAGCATCCATATCCTGACCCCTGCCGAAATCAAGGCAGGTCTGGATCAGTATGTCATCGGGCAGGATGCCGCCAAGAAGGTGCTGGCTGTCTCGGTCTACAACCACTATAAGCGCATCCTGTCCGGCCAGAACAGCGATGTGGAGCTGCAAAAGTCCAATGTGCTGATGCTGGGCCCCTCCGGCACCGGCAAGACGCTGCTGGCCCAGACGCTGGCCAAGATGCTGAATGTGCCGTTCGCCATTGCGGACGCCACCACGCTGACCGAGGCCGGCTATGTGGGCGAGGATGTCGAAAACATCCTGCTCAAGCTGATTCAGGCGGCGGATTTTGACATTCCGCGCGCTGAAATCGGCATCATCTATGTGGATGAGATCGACAAGATCACCCGCAAGAGCGAGAACCCTTCCATCACCCGCGATGTGGGCGGTGAGGGTGTGCAGCAGGCCCTGCTGAAGATCGTGGAGGGTACGGTCAGCAATGTGCCGCCTAACGGCGGCCGCAAGCACCCGCAGCAGGAGTTCATCCAGATCAACACCAAAAATATCCTCTTTATCTGCGGCGGTGCCTTTGACGGGCTGGAAAAGCTCATCCAGAAGCGCACCGACAATGCCTCGCTGGGCTTTGGCAGCCAGCTGCGTACCACGCTCGACAAGGACGAGACCCGCCAGAAGCTGCTGAAAAAGGTCGAGCCGGACGATCTGGTAAAATTCGGCCTGATCCCTGAGCTGATCGGCCGTCTGCCGGTCGTGACGGTGCTGGATCCGCTGGACGAGGAGGCGCTGGTTCGCGTGCTGCTTGAGCCGAAGAACAGCATTGTGCGCCAGTACAAGGAGCTGCTGCATCTGGACAATGCCGAGTTGGTCTTTACCGATGCGGCCCTGCACGCCATCGCCAGAAAGACGGTGGAGCGCAAGAGCGGTGCGCGCGGCCTGCGCAGCGTTGTCGAGGAACTGCTGATTCCGATCATGTACGACATCCCGTCCGATGCCACCATCACCAAAGTGACGATTGACGCCGACACGGTCGAGGGCGGCCAGCCTCATATCGAGCATGGCGCCATGCGCCCGCGTTATAAAAGTTTGACGGAACAGCAATAAAAACGATCTGCACCGGAGCCAATACGGCCCGGTGCATTTTTGTTCACAAAAATTTTATATAGAAAACACTTGATTTTTCGGTGCAAAGTGGCTATTATATATTTAGCACTCAGAGAGATTGAGTGCTAAATCAAAAATCATCAAAATTCAAAAGAGAAATCTTTTATAAGGAGGAACTTTCACTATGAAAATCAAACCTCTTGCAGACCGTGTTGTCATTAAAATGGTCGAGGAAGAAGAAACCACCAAGGGCGGCCTGATCCTGTCTGGCTCCGCCAAGGAAAAGCCGCAGGTTGCTGAGGTCGTCGCTGTCGGCCCCGGCGGCAATGTGGATGGCAAGGATGTCGAGATGATCGTCAAGGTCGGCGATAAGGTCCTGACCAGCAAGTATTCCGGCACCGAGGTCAAGGTCGATGGTGAGGAATGCACCATCGTCCGCCAGAGCGACATCCTCGCGGTTGTGGAATAATTTGATTTTTCAGTAATTTCTTTCAGATAAAAGGAGAGATCTATTATGGCTAAACAGATCAAGCAGGGCGAGGACGCCCGCAAGGCCCTTTGCGCTGGCATCGACCAGCTGGCCAACACCGTTAAGGTTACCCTCGGCCCCAAGGGCCGCAATGTCGTGCTGAGCAAGAAGTTCGGCAGCCCGCTCATCACCAATGACGGTGTCACCATCGCCAAGGAGATCGAGCTGAAGGACGAGTTCGAGAACATGGGCGCACAGCTCGTTCGCGAGGTCGCCACCAAGACCAACGATGCTGCCGGTGACGGCACCACCACCGCCACCGTTCTGGCACAGGCTTTCGTCAATGAGGGCATGAAGAACGTCACCGCCGGTGCAAACCCGATGGACATCAAGCGCGGCATGCAGAAGGCTGTCGCCGCTGCTGTCGACGCTGTCAAGCAGCACAGCCAGAAGGTCAACGGTAGCAAGGACATTGCCCGTGTCGGCACCGTTTCTGCCGGTGATGCTGAGATCGGCCAGCTGATTGCTGACGCGATGGAGAAGGTCACGGCTGATGGCGTTATCACCATCGAGGAGAACAAAACCACTGCCGAGACCTACACCGAGGTCGTTGAGGGCATGCAGTTTGACCGCGGCTATGTGACCCCTTACATGGTCACCGACACCGAGAAGATGGAGACCGTCTATGACGACTGCTCCGTCCTGATCACCGACAAGAAGATCAGCGTCTTCCAGGATGTGGTTCCCCTGCTCGAGCAGGTCATCCAGTCCGGCCGCAAGCTGCTCATCATTGCCGAGGATGTCGAGGGCGATGCACTGTCCAACCTCATCATCAACCGTCTGCGCGGCGGCCTGAATGTTGTTGCTGTTAAGGCCCCCGGCTTCGGCGATCGCCGCAAGGAGATGCTGCAGGATATTGCTACCCTGACCGGCGGCACTGTCATCAGCAGCGACCTCGGCTATGAGCTGAAGGATGCTACCATGCAGCTGCTGGGCAGCGCCCGTCAGGTCAAGGTCACCAAGGAGAACACCACCATTGTCGGCGGTGCCGGTGACAAGCAGGCCATTGCTGCCCGCGTGGCTCAGATCCGCAGCCAGATCGCAACGGCAACCTCTGACTTTGACCGTGAGAAGCTGCAGGAGCGCTTGGCCAAGATGGCCGGCGGTGTTGCCGTCATCAAGGTCGGTGCTGCTACCGAGGTCGAGATGAAGGACAAGAAGCTCCGCATCGAGGATGCTCTGAACGCGACCAAGGCCGCTGTAGAGGAAGGCATTGTTGCCGGCGGCGGCACGGCCACCATCAATGCTATTCCGGCTGTCGATAAGCTGGTTGGCGAGTTGGAGGGCGACGAGCGCACCGGCGCCAAGATCGTCCGCAAGGCTCTGGAGGCTCCTCTGCGCCAGATCGCTGCCAATGCCGGTCTGGAGGGCAGCGTTGTTATCGACAACATCCTGAAGGCCAACAAGCCCAACTACGGCTTTGATGCCCAGAAGGAAGAGTATGTTGAGGATATGATCGAGGCCGGTATCGTTGACCCGACCAAGGTCACCCGTTCCGCTCTGGAGAATGCTGCCAGCGTTGCTGCGATGGTTCTGACCACCGAGAGTCTCGTTGCCGATCTGCCCGAGCCGCCGGCTCCGGCTGCTCCGGCCCCTGACATGGGCGGTATGTACTAATTCGGTACACCCAAAAGCAACTACAAGGTCGAAGTCTTGGCGACAAGGCTTCGGCCTTTTTGTATAAGGCGCTGCGGCCATAGACCTGCGGCGGGAAAGCGTGCTATAATAAAGGTACGGCCGCATGACGCCGACTGCTTATACAGTAGTTGTGCAACGGTGCGGCGGTAATAAGCAAAAGCAGCGGGGGAGCCGCCATGAAGAAATATACAAAATATATGGCGCTGGCCGTGACGCTGGCGCTGCTGGGACTGATTTTCTACTTTTCTGCCCAGCCGGGGGCGGTTTCCTACAAGGTCAGCGAGACTGTGATGAACACAGTTCAATCCGGTAAAGCAAAGGCCATCACGCCGCAATGGTTCAGCACCACAAACCTCAATGTCAATGTTCGCAAATGGGCACATGTTTATATCTACTGCGCGCTGGGGGTCAGCATGGCGGTGGCGGTGCATCTGTGGACGGTCAGCCTTGCCCTGTGGCAGAGGACGCTGCTGTCTGCGGCACTGTGTATGCTGTGTGCCGCCGGGGACGAGCTGCACCAGTTCTTTGTCCCGGGCCGTGCCATGCTGCTGAGCGATGTCGGCATAGATGCAATGGGCTTTCTGCCCTGCATCGCGGCGGTCTTTCTCTGCATCCGGGTGTATCGTGGCTGCCGGAAGTGAGCATACTCCCCGTGGGGTGATGCTATGTCTTTGCGCCGCTTTTACGGCCTGTGTGCAGTGCTTGTGCTGCTGGCGGGTATTGTGCTGTGCCGAACCTACTGGGTGGGGCAGCAGACGGCCTATGCGGCCAACGCGGGCGGGCAGACCGTCCAGACGGTGGCGCTGCCGCGCGCGCGGGGGGATTTTTATGACCGGAGCGGCCGCAGGCTGACCGGCACGGCGCAGCGCTATTATGCGCTCTGCATGCCCGGTGAAGCAGGCTACACCGCACTGTTTCCCTATGTCTCCTATGAGGCGCAGGGCCTTTTGTATGAGCGGCGCAATCTTTCGACTCCGTTTTTGATACAGACCGACCGGGACCTGACAGAGCAGGGTATACCCACCTGCACGGTGCCGGAGCATTTCACCGGCACGACTGCCGCCCATCTGCTGGGGTATCTTGACGGGGAGGGCCACGGCGTTGCCGGACTGGAGTGTGCCTACGACGACCTGCTGGCGGCCTGCGGCGATAAGCGCAGCATCACCTGCATCATGACGGCGCGGGGGCGTCTGCTGGCAGACACAGCCCCTGCCGTCACGGTTGAGGAGACCGGTACGGGGCAGGGGGTACAGTTGACACTGGATGCCGATCTGCAGCGCGCCTGCGAGGCGTTAGCGGCACAGGTCATGCCGCGCGGGTGCATTCTGATTATGGACACAGCCACAGGTGAGGTGCTGGCCAGCGTAAGTATGCCAACTTTTGACCCGCGAAATATTGCGGCCAGCATCCGCGCAGATGACACCTCCCTGATCAATCGGCCGCTGCGCGCCTTCAGCGCGGGCTCGGTGTTCAAGGTCGTGCTGGCGGCTGCTGCCTATGAGAGCGGGCTGGACTGGTATACCCACGACTGTACCGGCGAGCTGGAGCTGGCCGGGCAGACCTACCGCTGCGCGCAGGGCCGTGCGCACGGCGAGGTAAATCTGCGCGGTGCGCTGGAGCAGAGCTGCAACACCTATTTTATTGAACTGGGGCAGCTGCTGGGGGCTGCGCGTATCTTGTCAACGGCGGAACAATTCGGCTTCGGCACAGCGGTACAGCTTGCCCCGAGCCTGCGGAGCGCGGCGGGTACACTGCCCGATGCGCAGACTCTTGCAAATGACGGACAGCTGGCAAGCTTCAGCTTCGGGCAGGGGGCGCTGACCGTGACGCCGCTGCAGATCACGGCTATGATGAACACCGTGGCCAATGGCGGGGTGTACCGCGCACCGGCATTTGTGAAGGGCATTGCCGATTCGACCGGGGCAGTTGCAGCGCCGTTGGAACCGTCCGCGCCGCGCACGGTCTGTGATGAAAAAACGGCAAAGGTCCTGCGCAGTATGCTTGTGTCGGTGGTGACGGAAGGCATCGGTGCCGAGGCCCGGCCCGCTGCAGGCATGGCGGGTGGCAAGACCGGCACGGCGCAGACCGGTCAATATGATGAAAACGGGGAGGAACTGCTGAACTACTGGTTCAGCGGCTTCTACCCGGCACAGGCACCCCGCTATACTGTAACGGTGCTGCAGGACGGCATATTGAAGCCCGAGCTGTCAAGCGCAGCAATTTTTGAGAAGATCACCGAGATACTGCATGTCTGGGATGCAGCCCTGTAAAAGACGGCAGAATAGGATTTTCGGCTTTCATTTTGCCGCAGGGTATTGCACTTTTGCCTTAAAAAAGATACAATAATAACTATCTATAGATCGTAACGAATCCATGCTGAAAGGGACAGGCCAATGCAGCATATCTTTATCATAAATCCTACGGCGGGCAAAGTGGATGCCAGTGTGGCGCTGATCCCTCAGATCCATGCTGCCGCCAGCCGCGCCGGTGTGCGCCCCACCATTGAGGTGACCCGCCGCGCCGGGCAGGCGCGGGACCTTGCCGCAAAATATGCGTCCTCCGGGCAGGAGGTTTTCCTCTATGCCTGCGGCGGCGACGGTACGCTGAACGAGGTTTTGCAGGGGGCTGCCGGCTATGACAATGCGGCGGTGGGCTGCGTCCCTTGCGGCAGCGGCAATGATTATGTACGCAACTTCGGTACGCAGGCGCAGTTCCTTGATCTGGATGCCCAACTGGCGGCGCGCCCCTTTACGGTGGATATGATCCGCACGCCGCAGGGCTGCGGCATTGACATCTACGCTGCGGGCATTGACGCCCAGGTGGCCAACGGCATCCCCAAGTGGAGACGGGTGCCGCTGTGCGGCGGCACCACGGCCTACACACTGTCGATCCTTGAGGCGGTGTGCAGCACCTTCCGCCATCGGCTGCGCATCACGGCAGATGACCGGCAGATGGAGGATGTTTACATGATGCTGGCGATCTGCAACGGCCAGCAGTACGGCGGCGGCTACTGTGCCGCGCCCCACGCCAGCATGACGGACGGTCTGCTGGATGTTGTCCTTCTCAAGCCTGTGCCGCGCCTGAAGCTGCCCGGGCTGCTGGGTGCTTACAAAAAAGGGGAGCATCTGTTGGAGGATGATGCCGTGGCGGAGAAATTCAAGCCCTACATGACCTTTTTCCGCACAAGCCAAATTGATATAGAGGTGCTGGACGGCAACCCGCTCATCACAACACTGGATGGCGAATGCTCGCCCCAGATGCACATGCATGCGGAAGCAGTGCGCAGTGCGGCGCACATTCTGCTGCCGCCTGAGTTGGCCGCCAATGCAAACGAGACGCCTGTTCTGCAGGCTATGGGAGAGTAAGCAATGTCTGAAAAAGTCAAAATCAAGATCGCCCGCAATGTGGTGCATCTTCCGGCCATCGCCCTGCGCGGGCTGGTGGTGTTCCCCAACAATGTGGTCCATTTTGAGGTGGGCCGCACCAAGTCCATCGCAGCGATCGAGGCTGCCATGCACAATAACAGCAGCGTATTCCTTGTGGCCCAGCGCGAGATGGATGTCGAGGAGCCTGCACTGCGGGACCTGTACGGCTACGGCGTGATTGCGGAGATCAAGCAGGTGCTGCGCGTCTCCGAGGATATCGTAAAGGTGCTGGTCGAGGGCAAGACCCGCGCGCGCCTGCTGGAGCTGGACGGGGAGGATAAATATCTGCAGGCCACGGTGCGCCCGGTGCCGGTACGCGGCATTGCCGCCGACAAGCGCACGCAGGTCGAGGCACTGGTCCGCAGCCTGAAGGACTGCTTTGAGGAGTACCTCTCCTACAGTCCGCAGATCTCCAAGGATGTTGTCTATAACATTATCTCGTCGGATTCGCCGCTCTACCTCAGCGAGTATATGCCCGCCAATCTGCTGCTCAAGTATGAGGACAAGCAGGTCATTCTGAACGAGTCCACGCTGCTGGGCCGTCTGGAAAAGCTGCTGACCCTGCTGCGTCAGGAATGCCAGGTCCTTGAGATCGAACGCGATCTGGACGACAAGGTCAATGCCCAGATGGACAAGGGCCAGCGGGAATACTACCTGCGTGAGCAGATGCACATTATCAGCGAGGAGCTGGGCGACTCCGAGGATACCCGCGCCGAGGCCGATACATACCGTGAGAAGATCCGGGCGCTGGCGCTGGATGAGGAATCCACCGAGAAGCTGCTCAAGGAGTGTGACCGTCTGGCCCGTATGCAGGGCAGCAGCGCCGAGAGCGGCGTGATCCGCAGCTATCTGGACGCCTGCCTTGCCCTGCCGTGGCATACCGCGACCGAGGATGACCTTGATCAGGCCCATGCCCGCAAGGTGCTGGACCGTGAGCATTACGGCCTGCAGAAGGTCAAGGAGCGTATTCTGGAGCTGCTGGCCGTGCGCAAGCTGAATCAGGATGTCAAGGGACAGATCATCTGCCTTGTCGGCCCTCCGGGTGTCGGCAAGACGAGTATCGCACATTCCATCGCCGAGTGCATGAACCGAAAGTTCGCCCGCATGAGTCTGGGCGGTGTCCATGATGAGGCTGAGATCCGCGGCCACCGCCGCACCTATATCGGCGCCATGCCCGGGCGCATCATCAGCGCCATTACAACGGCCAAGTCCACAAACCCGGTCATTCTGCTGGACGAGATCGACAAGCTGGCAGGCGATTACAAGGGCGACCCCTCCAGCGCACTGCTGGAGGTGCTGGACCCCGAGCAGAACCGCACCTTCAAGGATAACTATCTGGATATCCCGTTCGATCTGAGCGAGGTGCTGTTTATCACGACGGCCAACGATGCCTCGACCATCCCCGGCCCGCTCTATGACCGCATGGATGTGATCGAGCTGCCCAGCTATACCCGCACCGAGAAGTTCAACATTGCCAAACGCCACCTGCTGCCCAAGCAGCTGAAAAACAACGGCCTTGACGGCCGCGTGACCCTGACGGCCAGCGCACTGTACGCCATTATTGACGGCTACACCCGCGAGGCCGGTGTGCGCAATCTCGAGCGCACCATCACGGCAGTGCTGCGCAAATGCGCCCAGAAGGTCGCCGCCGGGGAGGAGGAAAAGATCAGCGTCTCCGCCGCCTCGGTCAAGGCGCTGCTCGGCCCCGAAAAGGTCAAGCCGACCTTTATCTCCCGCAGAGATGCCGTCGGCATCGCCAACGGTCTGGCATGGACCAGCGTCGGGGGTGAGATGCTGCCCGTGGAGGTGGCTGTCATCCCGAGCGGCACCGGCAAGATCGAAATCACCGGCAGTCTGGGCGATGTCATGAAGGAGAGCGCCCAACTGGCCGTGACTTACGCCCGTGTCCATGCCGAGGAATACGGTATCGCGGCGGATAAATTTAAAAACACTGACCTGCACATCCACGCCCCGGAAGGCGCTGTCCCCAAGGACGGCCCCTCTGCCGGCGTTACGCTGACCACGGCATTGATCTCGGCGCTGTCCGGCATCCCCGTGAACCACGATCTGGCCATGACCGGTGAGATCACGCTGCACGGGAATGTGCTGCCCATCGGCGGCCTGAAGGAAAAGAGCATGGCCGCCTTCCGCGAGGGCATCTCCACCGTGCTGATCCCCAGGGACAACGAGAGCGACCTGTATGAGGTGGATGCCGAGGTGAAGGAGAAAGTTCATTTTATCCCGGTCGCCAGCCTGTCCGAGGTGCTCAAGCATGCGCTGGTGCGCCCCGGCCGCACCCATGCCCGGGCTGCCCGCAGCGTGCCGCAGGCAACCTCCCTCATCGCCAATGAAAAGCCCGCAGACGCCCACAAGGAGCCTGCTGCGGTGATGTAAAACGCGGCCCTGTATACATTATAATAAAGGAACACCCATGAACTATAACAACAGCGAGTTTCTCGCGTCCTACGGCCTGTCCCGTCAGCTGCCGGTCAGCGACCGGCCGGAGATCGTTTTCTCCGGCCGCTCCAATGTGGGCAAGTCGAGCCTTATCAACAAGCTCTGCAACCGCAGAAAGTTGGCCCGTGTCAGTGCTACGCCGGGTAAAACGGCCACCATCAATTTTTACCGCGTGGATACCGCCTATCTTGTGGACCTGCCCGGCTACGGCTACGCCAAGGTCTCCAATGTGGAGCGTGAGCGGTGGGATGATCTGATCAACAGCTATTTTGAGGCGGATCGCTCAGTTTGCCTGCTGGTTCAGCTGCTGGACAGCCGCCATGCCCCGAGTGCGGACGATCTGCAGATGCTGGAGTACCTGCACTACCACCGCATCCCGTTTGTGGCTGCACTGACCAAGGGCGACAAGCTGAAAAAAAGCGTGATGGCCGCCTGCAAGGAAGAATTTGAGAAGATCTGCGCGCCCTACGGCTGCCGGGCTGTTGTGCTGACCAGCGCTGAGAACGGCTTGGGCTGTGACGAGCTGCGCGCCCTGCTGGAAGCCAGCATGGCCGGGGAGTGAGCGATGGCCTACAATGAGTTTGCCTATTTTTACGATGAGTTCAACGGCGAGGCCGACTACGATGCGCTCTACCGCTACATCACGGCAGAGCTGCAGGCTCACGGCATCCGGGACGGCATTCTGGCCGACCTTGGCTGCGGCACCGGGGATCTGACGCTGATGCTGACTCAGGCAGGCTATGATGTCATCGGTATCGACCGGTCGGAGGAGATGCTAAGCGTCCTGCGTGAAAAGGCGGATGAGCTGGGCTTGACCGGGCGTCTGCTGCTGCTTCGGCAGGATCTGCTCGAGCTGGACCTCTACGGCACCATCCGCGCGGCGGTATCCACCTTTGATACCTACAGCCATATCGGCCCGCTGGACAGCTTTGAAAAGGCCATACGCAAGGCGGCCTATTTTATGGAGAAGGGCGGCGTGTTCCTTTTTGATTTGAACACGCCCTATAAGCACCGGGAAATTCTGGCAGGGCAGACCTTTGATATTGAGGCCGAGGACGCCGACTGCCATTGGTCCAACCGCTATGACGAGGCCGCGCAGCGGGTGGATATCACCATCGACATTGACTACCATGAGACGGGCGAGCATTTCCGTGAGCAATTCAGCGAGTACAGCTACACGCTGGACACGGTGCGCACCTTGCTGGAAAAGTACGGCTTTGCCGTGGCAAGGGTCGCTGACGGCGAGGATTTTGGCCCTGTGCGTGCCGACAGCCCGCGCTGGATCATTACGGCTGTCAAGCAATACACACAAGAGGATGAAAGCAATGGAACAGAATCATAACATGCTGCGCGGCATTTCTGAGAACGGCGGCATTGTATTTTACGGCGTGGACTCTACCGAGATCGTCCGCGATATGGAGCGCCTGCACAAGACGAGCGCTGTCACCACGGCGGCGCTGGGCCGCCTGCTGACGGCTGCTTCGATGATGGGCATCATGCTGAAAAGCACGCAGGACTCGGTGACGCTGCAGATCAAGGGCGGCGGCCCGGCGGGCCGTCTGCTGGCGGTTTCTGACGGTACAGGCAATGTCAAGGGCTATGTGGAGCATCCGGTCGTAGAGCTGCCCCCGCGGGCGGACGGCCATCTGGATGTAGGCACTGCTGTCGGCAAGGACGGCACCCTTGATGTTATCCGCGACCTCGGTATGCGCGAGCCTTATATCGGGCAAGTACCGCTGACCTCCGGCGAGATCGCTGAGGATGTAACAACCTACTTTGCCATCAGCGAGCAGATCCCCACGGTCTGCGCTCTTGGTGTGCTGGTGGATAAAGACCTGAGTGTCCGCTGCGCAGGCGGTTTTGTCGTGCAGCTGCTGCCCGGTGCCACCGAGGAGGAGATCGAGCATCTTGAAAAGAACATCAAGGCCATGCCCAGCGTGACGACGATGCTGGAGCAGGGCATGAGCGTGCGCGATATGCTGGAGCTGGCGCTGCAGGGCTTTCAGCCGGATATTCTGGACAGCTACCATGTGACCTATAAATGCGACTGCAGTCTCGAGCGCGTTGAAAAAATGATCCGCAGCCTTGGCAAAAAAGAGGTCGAAAAAATGCGCGATGAGGACCCCATCGCGGAGGTGAACTGCCAGTTCTGCAACAAAAATTACAGGGTCAATCTGAATGATCTGCTGAAAAACTGGCCGTACATCGTTGAAAACGAGGGCGCCAAAAAAGTTTGAAAAAACTTGTAAAAAACGCTTGACTTTTCTGCTCACATAGTCTATAATAACACCTGTCGCCCGGAGAGAGCGACTGAGCAAAAACCTCTCCAACATGCGGCCGTAGCTCATCTGGTAGAGCGCCACCTTGCCAAGGTGGAGGTAGCGAGTTCGAGCCTCGTCGGCCGCTCCATTATGGGGAAGTTTAGCTCAGCTGGGAGAGCATCTGCCTTACAAGCAGAGGGTCAGCGGTT
>ENA-UOJI01000752-UOJI01000752.1-human-gut-metagenome-genome-assembly--contig:-P79-NODE-752-length-22659-cov-18.587285_pt1 | contig 22659 bp, 16 predicted proteins | sample MGYA00242346_ERZ723893 | MGnify/ENA metagenome assembly ERZ723893 | reverse complement strand
GCAGCCGCCGGAGCGGTGCTTAAGCCGTCAGGCGGGAATTGTGCGGTGTTGCCTTCACTTTTCCCTGTCGTTACGCGGTCTGCATTCCTGTTTTTGCCCACAAACTGCCCTCGTTCACGCAAAGTTTACCGGAATTTCCAGCTATTTCATGCCTTGTTCATCCGCAGTTCATTTTTATTCTTCATGATAGAATCTATCGGGGGCCCCTATTACCGCCCCCAACTGGAGGAATTGTTATGCACGAAACCCAACAGCCGCGCGACCCCAAAAAGACGACCGGCATTGTATATGCCGTGATCCTTGTGGTGTTGCTGCTGCTCAATTTCTGGGCCTTCCCCGCCATGATGAAAGGCCAGGTCAAACAGGTCGATTACGGCACCTTCCTGAACATGCTCGAAGGCGGCGAACTGAGCACCGTTGAAATTCAGGATCAGCAGATCTATTTTGTGGACAAAAACGATACCACCTACTGCACCAACTCCATTGCGCAGGACCTGCAGCTGGTCAACCGGTTGGAAAGCGCCGGCGTTTCCTTTGGCAAGGTGTACAACCAGACCACCTGGGTGGATACCCTGCTGGGTTGGGTCATCTCGCTGCTGCCCATGATCATCCTGATCGTCTGGTTCAACCGCATGATGCGCAAGCGGGTCGGTGAAATGACCGGCGGCGCCAACAGCATGATTTTTGGCGGCGGCAAATCCGGTGCCAAACAGTATGTCGTTGAGGATGGCAAGTCCATCAAATTTGCCGATGTTGCCGGTGAGGACGAAGCCAAAGAGAGCCTGCAGGAAATCGTTGACTTCCTGCATAACCCCAAGCGTTACGAAGATATCGGTGCCAAAATGCCCAAGGGCGTTCTGCTTGTCGGCCCCCCGGGCACCGGTAAAACCCTGCTGGCCCGCGCTGTTGCCGGCGAAGCCGGTGTTCCCTTCTTCTCCATTGCGGGTTCTGAATTTGTCGAGATGTTCGTCGGCATGGGCGCTTCCAAGGTGCGTGACCTCTTCAAACAGGCCAACGAAAAAGCCCCCTGCATTATCTTTATTGATGAGATCGATACCATCGGCAAAAAGCGTGACGGTGCTTCCGGTATGGGCGGCAACGATGAACGCGAGCAGACCCTGAACCAGCTGCTGACCGAAATGGACGGGTTTGACGCCGCCAAGGGTGTTATCATTCTGGCCGCCACCAACCGTCCTGAATCCCTTGACCCCGCTTTGACCCGCCCCGGCCGTTTTGACCGTCGTGTGCCCGTGGAGCTGCCCGACCTGAAAGGCCGCGAAAGCATCCTGCGCCTGCACGCTCAAAAGGTCAAAATCGGCCCCGACTGTGACTTTGCCGTGGTTGCCCGCATGACTCCCGGTGCTTCCGGTGCCGAGCTGGCCAATATCATCAACGAAGCCGCCCTGGGCGCTGTGCGCCACCACCGCATGGCCGTTACCCAGTACGACCTGCAGGAAGCCGTGGATACCATCCTGGCCGGTGCCCAGAAAAAGAATAAGATCCTGAGCGACAAAGAAAAGTGCATCGTGGCCTACCACGAAGTCGGCCATGCCATGGTTGCCGCCCTGCAGAGCCATTCCGCCCCCGTGCAGAAAATCACCATTGTGCCGCGCACTTCCGGCGCGCTGGGTTTCACCATGCAGGTAGAGGACGGCGACCACACCCTGATGACCAAGGAAGAGATCCTGGCCAAAATTGCCACCATGACCGGTGGCCGTGCCGCCGAAGAAGTGGTGTTCAGCTCCATCACCACCGGCGCATCCAACGATATCGAGCAGGCCACCAAGATGGCCCGCGCCATGATTACCCGCTACGGCATGACCGACGACTTTGACATGGTTGCCCTGGAAACCGTGAACAACGCCTACCTGGGCGGCGATGCCAGCCTGGCCTGCAGTGAGCGCACAGCCGCCACAGTGGACGATAAGGTCGTGGAAGTCGTCAAGCAGCAGCATGAAAAAGCCAAACAGATGCTGATTGAAAACCGCGGCAAGCTGGACGAGATTGCCAAGTACCTGTACGAGAAAGAAACCATCACCGGCGAAGAGTTCATGCGCATCCTGACCGCTGTTCCCCAGCTGCCCACCGGTGCCGTGGAACAGTAAAGGCAACACCGCTCTGCGCGTTTTCTTTGTAAAATAACGGTGCCCCCGCCCTATGCAGTTCATTTACTGCACGGGCGGGGGTGTTTTGTTGTAATTCCGTAGGGGCGCACACCATGCACCCATCCGTTTTATATCATCACACTGCAGCGCTTTCTCACAAAGCACACCATGTAATAGCGCCATTTTATGGCCAGCCGTTACCCATTTGTAGGGGCCGCTGCTCACCTCTTTCCGAAAAACGCAATAAAAATGCTGTCTTTCTCCACATCAGGGAAAGGCAGCATTCTTCTTTATCCGTTCAGATCTTCGCCGTTGCTGGCAATCACATTTTTATACCATCCAAAGGACTTTTTCCTGTACCGTGCCGCCGCCCTGTTCGAGTACCGGGAAAAGCACCCGTGATCCTGCCAGGCTTTATTTTGCCTGTGCGCCCTCTGGGAAGATGATCTTGTTCACAAAGAAGAAGATCACCATGGAAATGCCGCCATTGAGCACGGTGGTGCCAATGTTGTAGATGAAATCCGGCACCAGCAGGCCCGCAACCGCCACCCACACGCAGTTGATGGAGTTGACGATGCAGGTGATCAAGCAGAACGCCACCACATACCAGGCGATCTGCTTGGCCAGGTTGCCCTTGCTGCGGAACACAAAGTTGCGCTGGATGGGAAAGTTTATGCATTCTCCCACCACCATGGCAACCATGTAGGCGCAAAAGTACGGCAGACCGCCATGGGCGGAATCATACCCCAGGATGTTCCACTGGAAGGTTTCGCCAAACAGCGTGACCGGGATGCCCGGCCAGCCAAAATCCACCACCGGCAGGCTGCTGAACGCCGCCGGCAAAAATTGCAGCAGCAGGTATTTGAACACCGTAACCAGGTTGGATACGATCACAAACAGTCCGCCTTCGCGCACCCACTTGGCTGCGGCGGGGTGTTTTGCCGCAAAATTATTCCATAGCTGCATAAATAGCCCCTCTCTTTCCTCAGCTGTTGCGCAGGCGCTGTTCCAGCTGTGCGTTCAGTACCAGGTTTTTCACGGCTTCTATGATCACCCGCACAAGGCCGATGATCCAGAATCCCTGTAATTCCATCACAATGCCATCCACCATGCCCATGCTGATGGCACCGCTGGTCATTTTGGCCAGGGCACGCAGCGGCATGTTGTACTGGAACAGCACATTCAGGTCCGGCTTGCCGCGCTTGTAGCTGGCGTTCAGCAGTGCGGTAAGCACCAGCCAGATCAGCCAGCCCAGCGGGCTGCGGCTGTGGTTCAGCTCGCCCAGGGTCATGTTGCGGTCAATTTTAACTTTTCCCTGTTGCACCGGGCGGCCCAGCAGGGTGGCCCATTCGTCATCCGGCACGCTCTGCACCTTGCCGCTGGTATAGTGCGGCAGATGCTTGCCCGCATAGGGGTTGGGTGCGCCGGTACCGGCCACTTCCACCACGGCGGTCAGGCGGATGTCCGCACTGGACGCGCCGACCCGCAGCTCATAGCTGCCGCCTTCCACTTCCCAGCTGTCGGTCTTGGTGTTCCAGTAGCGGAATGCCTTGTCGTCCAGCGGGATGGTCACGGTTTTACTTTCGCCGGGCTGCAGCTGCACCTTGGCAAAGCCTTTCAGCTCCTGTGCGGGGCGGAACACTTCTGCCCCGGGTTTTGCCACATACAGCTGCACGATCTCTGCTCCGGCGCGCTTGCCGGTGTTGGTTACGGTCAGGGTCACGCCATTGGACGCGGCCTGCAAATTGCTGTAGGCAAAGCTGGTGTAGCTTAACCCATAGCCAAAGGGGAATGCCACCGGCACACCGGCGGTCTGGTAATAGCGGTAGCCGACATACAGCCCCTCGCGGTACTGCACCATGCGGCCCGGCCCGGCAAAGTTATCCTTGGCGGGGGTATCCGCATAGGCGTTGACCCAGGTTTCGGCCAGCTTGCCGCTGGGGTTCACTTTGCCGGTCAGCACATCCAGCATGGCGCCCGCCCCCGCCTGGCCGCCCAGCGCACCATACACCAGGGTACGGCAGTGTTTGAGCCACGGGGTTTCCAGCGAAGCCCCTGCGCTGAGCACCACAACGGTGTTGGGGTTGGCCTGCTGCACGGCCTTTAACAGTTCGATCTGGTTGTCCGCAAGGCGCATATCGCCGCGGTCCAGACCCTCACTTTCCTTGATTTCATCCAGCCCCAGGCAGAGCAGCACCGCTTCGGCCTTTTGGGCCAGAGCTACAGCCTCGGCCTGTTTGGCGGCATCCGGTTTGCCCTGGCGGTCAAAGCCGGGGGCAAAGCCCACGCTGGCCAGGCCGCTCTCTTTCAGGCATTCCAAAAAGGTATCCACCTTGATGGAGTTGACCGCGCTGGAGCCAGCGCCCTGGTACCGCGGTGTCTGGGCAAAGTCGCCGATCACGGCAACCTCGGTGCCCTCTTCCAGCGGCAGCAGGTCGTTCTCGTTTTTCAGCAGCACAATGCTTTCGGCTGCGGCGCGGCGGGCCAGCGCGTGGTGGGCATCCGCATCAAAGGTGCGGCTGTGGGACTGCACGGCGGCATGGGTATCAAACACCAGCGTCAGCAGCTCGTCCAGCCGGGCGTCCACATCCGCTTCGGTAATTTTGCCGCTCTGCACAGCCTGCATCAGCTCGCGCACGGCGTCCCCGCCGGGGGCGGGCATTTCCAGCGTGGAGCCGTTCTGCACGCCCAGGGCATGGTCATTGCTGCCGCCCCAGTCCGTTACCACAGCGCCGTCAAAGCCCCACTCCCCGCGCAGGATGTCCATTAACAGGTGGCGGTTCTCGTTGGCATAAGTTCCGTTGATGAGGTTATAGCTGCTCATGATGGTCTTGGGCTTTGCTTCCTTGACCACGATCTCGAACCCGGTCAGGTACAGCTCCCGCAGGGTGCGTTCATCCACCACGGAATCCGACGCCATGCGGCGCAGCTCCTGGCTGTTGACGGCAAAGTGCTTGGGGCAGGCGGAGATGCCGTTGGACTGGATGCCCCGCACATAGCCCGCTGCCATTTTGCCAGAAAGATACGGATCCTCGGAGAAATACTCAAAGTTGCGGCCGCAGAGGGGGCTGCGCTTGGTATTCAGGCCTGGCCCCAGCAGCACGGCAACTTCCTGTGCGGCGGCTTCTTCGCCCATGGCCTGGCCGATCTGCTCGCCCAGGGCGGGGTCCCAGCTGCAGGCCACAGTGGCAGCCGTGGGGAAGCAGGTGGCCGGAACACTGGGGTTCAGCCCCAGGTGATCCGCCGCGCCCGCCTGCTTGCGCACGCCGTTCGGACCATCAGAAAGGGTGATGGACGGAATATTATTTTTCGGCAGTGCACGGGTCCCAAAGGTAGTAGCGCCCGAAAGCAGCGCACATTTTTGTTCAAGCGTCAAAGCTTGCAGTTGTTTCTTTTGCATAAGGTGGTTCCTTTTCTTAAAAACAGCCTTGCGGCCCACCGCACAACCGCGCAAAGTCGGCGGCGATGGACCGCAGGGCAGCTGCACAGCTTACAAATTACACTTTACTGTGCCTTTTTCTTCTTGTAGCTTTTGAAGGTGAGAACTTCCAGCACGACCAGCAGTACAGCCAGCAGCACGTCGACCACGATCATAGCGGTACGCCAGATGGGGGTGGAAACAGTGTTGGCGGGGTCGTAAACGCGGGAGTTGACCACGGTGTACATGATGTTCTTGCAAGCCTGACGCATAGCCTTAACGCTGGTAGCACTGGTGGTATCGGTCAGGTGGTTGGTGGCAACATCGTAGTTCTTCAGCATCAGGTCGCAGCCGTTGCGGATGGCAATATCTGAATCCATGTAGTCAGTGAAGTGGAAGCCGTCGGTGATGACCATACCGCGGAAGCCCCACTCGCCGCGCAGCACGCCGTTCAGCAGTGCATTGCAGGCACCGGTCCACTGGTTGCCAATATAGTTCCAGCTGGACATGACGGCCTTGCAACCGCCCACCTTGGCGCTGATCTCGAAAGGACGCAGGTAGATCTCGCGGATAGCCTGCTCGTCAGCCCAGGTGCAGAGCATCTCGCTCTGGTTGATCTGCTGGTCGTTCAGGGCAAAGTGCTTCATGTAAGCGTAGACGCCGTAGCTCTGGGCACCGGCAATGGAGCTGGCACCGATGTAACCGGCGAGGACGCTGTCCTCAGAGTAATATTCGAAGTTACGGCCGTCAAAGGCGGAACGGTGGCCGTTCATGGCGGGGGCGTACCAGCCGGTGACGTTCATCTCGCTGGCCATGCGGCCGATGCTCTCGCCGTAGCGGCGGGCCAGGTCGGTGTTGAAGGTGGAAGCGATGATGATCTCGGACGGGAAGCCAATGGAAGAAACGCCGGTAAAGTTGTTGTTGATGGCAGCGGGTCCGTCGCAGTCGATGGTCGCGTACTTGTCAACGCTGGCCTCGGCCTTGGTCTGGTAGCCGCCCAGTGCGATCAGGTCGTCCATCTCGGTGACGGTCATCTGGTCGAGCAGGGTATCCCAACGCTCGTCGTCGTAGTCAGCACCGCGCAGGTCAGCCAGCTTCAGGCCGTTGTTGGCACCGGTAACGGGCATCTCATCGTTGGGGTCGTTGAAGTCCTCAGGGGTCCAGTTGTGGTCGTTGTACAGGGTGCTCATGCTTTCCTCAGACATGGTGTAGTCAGAGGGAGCAGCAACAGCTTCGGCATAGTTGGCGAAGTGATCAGCACGGGACAGGGTGACGAGCTTGTCGTCAGCGAAGTCGAACTTGGTGGTAGCAGCCTCGGCGTCGGTGCTGCGGGGGTTGGACTCGTCATAGACGATGGTAGAAGCGACGTTGTAGGTCTTGGAATCCAGCACCGTGTGGGAATCCTCGTTGATGCTGATGATATAGTCGCCCTCTTCCAGCACATAGCAGCCCTTGTCCTTACTGTCAAAGCTGGCCATGTCCTCGGTGTTGAAAGTCAGGGTCAAGGTCTGGGAAGCGCCCGGCTCAATGGAGTCGGTCTTGCCGAAGGTGACGAGGTTGGCGGAAGCCTTCTCAATGCCGCCATCGGTGTACGGCGGGTTGAAGTAGACCTGCACGGCGTCCTTACCGGCCACACTGCCGGTGTTGGTGACGGTGACATCCAGGGTGATGGTGCCGTCAGCCTCGGTCATGGAGTCGATTTTCTGGGTAAAGGTGGTGTAGGACAGGCCGTGGCCGAAGGGATACTGCACGGTCTTGTCATAGTCGATCAGGCCCTCGGCGGCGGCAGTCTCGTAGAACTTGTAGCCGACGTAGATGCCCTCAACATAGTTGACGAAGTGCGGGGGAACCAGCGTTGCATCACCGCCAAACAGGCTGGCAGCGGTGTAACCAACGGAATCCGCATTGGTGTAGGCGAAAGCGCCGATGTTGTTGAAGTACGGTGCAGCGGTCAGGTCGTAGACGAAAGTGTCGGCAGAGTGGCCGGAGGGGTTGACCTCACCGGCAACAATCTCGCCCAGGGCGTTGAAGCCGGTCTGGCCGGTGCCGGGGCACCAGATAACGCTCTTGATCTGGGGGTGCTCATCGACGAAGCCCATTTCCAAAGTATTGGCACCATTGTAAACCAGCACAACATTAGCAAAGTTTTTGGTGACCATATCAATCATGTTCTTTTCTGTTTTGGTCAGAGAAAGATAATGCTGGCCGGGTTCGAAATCATTATACTCGGTAGAGTTTTCAGTGTAGTTGAGTCCATCCATGTTAGTGGGCAGGTCAGCCATTTCGCCACCAACGCGGCTGATGACGACCATCGCAGTGTCAGAGAAAGACTTGGCGTTGTCGATCAGCTCCTGGGTGTAGCTGGCGGCGGTGGGCTCGGGCAGGGTCCAGTTATGGTTGCTGTAACCCAGCGCCGGGCGCTCGGCGCAGTAAGCGGTGTAGAAATCGCTCAGCTCGGTGTTGGTGTTGATGCCCGCGTTGTGCAGGCCATCCAGCAGGCTGACGGTGGGACGGTCGGCAGAGATCGCGCCGGCGCCGGTGCCGCCGTAGACAGGGCCGACAGAAGCCCAGCCAAAGACGTTCAGGTTGCTGCCGGAAGCGAGGGGCAGTTCGTTGTCATCGTTCTGCAGCAGGACGATGCCTTCCTCGGCAATCTCGGTGCACAGGGCGTTGGCCTCTGCACCAGATTCTTCGGTGATAGTGCCGTTGCCGGTGACCAGGTCGAGCATGGTGCTCATGGGGCCAAAGGCAACCAGGTTGAGCATGATGCCGAAAGCCAGCAGCACGGCCAGGCCGGACTGGGCGCGCACCATGAATTTGGTGGGCTTGGCCAGTTTCTTGTTGACCGCCATAGCGATCAGTACGATAATGGCGGCGGCAACCACAACGCCAAAGAAGATGAGCTGCGGGATGCAGTTATTGACCACATCGGCAACGTCGTCCAGGTTGACGCCCATATTTGCCAGGGTAAGAAGCAGGGTGTTCATTGTTTTCCTCCTTTTATTGTGCCGCCCTCCGGATGGCAGCTGACGGGATTTCCGCTTTCATTGATGATATTGTACCAAAACAATTTTCTTTCGGCTCATTTTTTGCACAAACTGTTGTTTCCGTTGCATGTTTTGCAAAAGTTTCAAAAACATTTCATTTTTTGTTGTGCATCTCTCACAAAGCATCTCGACCCTGTTTTGTGCACCCCGCCCAAACACCAAAAATGGCCGGGTGCCTTATCCTAGACCCCCAGCCATCCATTCAGCTTTTCTGCGGCAGCAGCACCCGCAGCGTAAACCACTCATTCTCCCAGTGCAGCGTCATAGTTCCGCCGCGCTTTTCGGCTGCGGCGCGCACACCGCGCAGGTCGCTGCCGCCATGGGTGTTGCGGCGCGGCAGGCCGTCCGCGCCCAGCTCCACTTCCTGCGCGCAGTAGTTTTCAAACCGCAGCATCACAAAGCCGTTCTGGGCGTACACCGCCACCCGGATCAGCCGCTTTTCGTGGTCGGGCTCGGTCTCTACGCTCTCGGTCGCATTGTCCAGCGCCGTACCCACAATCGTGCAGATTTCCCCTGTCTCCAAAAAATCCAGCAAATGCCCGTCCGCCACGCAGGTCATCGTGATGTGGTGCTGCTGGCAGTACAGGCTTTTGGCCGTCAGCAGGGTGTCCAGCACCGGGTTGCCGGTCTTGTTCTCCGCCTCGTACTGGCGGATGCCGCTTTCCATGGCCGCCAGCGCCACATCCTGCTTGGCGTGGTCCCGCTCCGCCCGGATGGCCGCAATCTGCATTTTCAGCTCGTGGTAGCGCCGGTTGATCAGGCGGATGTTCTCCTTGCTCTGCTTGTACTGCTCGTACTGGCGGTGCAAAACACCGTCCAGCTCCGCCAGCTCGCTGTGCAGGGCGGCTTCGCGCAGCTGCTCGTGCTGCACCGTCAAAATCAGCACCCCGGCCAGGTCCACCAGCGTGCGGATGTAAAACATGTTCATGTTGGCTTCGCTGCCGTTGGCAAAGCTCAAATTGCTCACGGCAAATGCGGTCAGCGCCATGACCACCGCCACAAAAGTTCCTGCGGGCGTTATTTTCAGCTTCCCGGCCGGGCCGGGGCGGCGGTTCTCCACAAAAAGCATGGCGGTAAAAATGCCGCCGTACACCACCGCCAACAGCAGCAGCGAAAGCGGCTCCGCCCCGCCGCGCTGCGGCCACAGCACGCAATGCAGCTGCCATTCCACGCTGGCCGCCAGCTCCGCCAAAATAAAGGCCCGCGCGCACACATAACCCGCTTCCAGCAGCGTAATGCTGCGCGTGACCCACAAAAACAGCAGCATGGAAAGAATCGCCATTGCCATGCAGGGGATCCACCACGCCAGCGGAACTTCCCCCGTGGCCTGCAAAAACGCCCCCAGCAGCACCGCCCAACCGGCTTCCACGCCCCAGATCACGCGCTGGTCCATCCGCGGCGGCAGCCTGTGCGCATACAACAGCGCCGCCAGCACTTCCGCCAAAGCGGTGTACAGGCGGGGAATATCCGGCAATGTCGTCACTGTCCCGCACCCCCAATATAATCCGCCAGCTCCGCCATAAACGCCTTGCGCCGCGGGCGGCTGATCTGCAGCGCATACGGGCCAACCTGCACCATATCCTGCTGCACGCCGGAAACCTGCGCCAGATTGACCAGATACCCGCTGTTGCACCGTGCAAACGCCCGGCCCACCAGCTTTTCCTCATAGTTTTTCAGGGTGCCCGGCACTATAAAATCTTCTTTTTCGGTGTAAAAATGCACCTTGTGGCCTTCGCTTTCCAGGTAATAGATTTCCGCCGCGTCCAGCCGCCGCATGCCGCCGTCCACCACCACAGCCAGATAATGCCGCTCCCGCTTTTCCAGCTGCCCCAGCGCCTTTTGCAGCTGCTGCGAAAACGCAAAGTAGGGCACCGGTTTCAGCACATAATCCAGCGCCCCAACGGCATATCCGCGGATGGCATACTGCGCCATGTTGGTAATGAACACGATCAGCACCCCGCCGTCCCGCTCCCGAATGCGGCGGGCGGTCTCCATGCCGTCCAGGTGCTTCATCTCCACATCCAGAAAGATGATGTCGAACTGCGGGCGGTAATCTTCCAGAATCTCCATCCCATCCGCAAACTCCGTTACCTCAAACGGCGTGCCGTACTGCCGGGTGTACCGCTGCACATACCCCGCCAGCTGTTCCCGCACCGCCGCCTCGTCCTCCACAATCGCAATCCGGGTCATCTGCTGCTCCCCTTTCTCAACACCACACTGCGGCCCCGCACAGTCCACATCTGGTGTGGTTTCTTAAAGTGTATCTGAAAACAAAGAAAATGACGGATATTTCACAAGCGCAAGGCGGATTTAAGGCAAAGAGCCGCGGGAATCCTTTGTGGATTCCAAGGCTTTTTAACGCAAAATCCCGCTGCGTTTGTAGAAATAGACGATATTTTCGACTTTTCAGCTGCACCATCGATTGTTTTTAGTATAGCACATACAACCATACACAGCAAATGCGGAGTGAAGCAGTTTGTTTGCCCTCAAAGCGTTTTGTCGGTCGGGGCTGCCAGACCAGGCCAGCCCTGGCATGCCACAAATATACAGGTTCGTTGCGAATGCAGATGTGGCGTTAAACGGAACAAAGCACACCCTCCATGATTACAGTCCCGAGATAAACAAAAATCTTATCATCCATTGCTATCAGCCCGAACCCGGCTATTGTGCCTGTGTGCTGCAAGTGACGGAGCAATAAATCAGCGGGAAAAGCATCACGGAAATCGATGCGCATCTTGAAACCACTGCCCTGCCGGAAAAGCTTCCTGTACCTTGCTGTTTGTGCGCTCCGCCTCCTTTCTGCCGTCGTTGACTATTTCTGCCTTTAGTATATAGATCAACAAAAAAACGCCCTACACTTTCGTGTAAGGCATTCTTTGGTGCACCATCAGTGGGCGCGTTAAGAATTCAGTCCTGCGGACTGAATTTAGCGACCAGTCCCCGCGAGACGAACACGAGCGCTTGCGCGAAGTGTGAGTCCGTCCCGGAGGGAATGGTGCAACAAAAAAGCCGCAACATTCGTTGCGGCTTTTTCTGGTGCACCATCGGGGACTCTCCCGCGCTCTAAAAACGCCCCAGTGGGGCGTTTTTGCCCGCCGGACCGGCGGCGGGCCCGAGCTGTTCTCGTCACCCGATGGTGCACCAGATTGAACCTTCTTTGAAAGATTGCAATAAAAAACGCGCTGCAATTTCTTGCAACGCGTACTTTGGTGCACCATCGGGGACTCGAACCCAGGACCCACTGATTAAGAGTCAGTTGCTCTCCTTAGTGGCTAATACTAAGGTTTTTGCCCCATACTTTGATCGGAATTACCAGTTTTATCTCTCTCATGCTGACTAATTGTTCCAATCCACAATTTTCACACATATTATACGCCAATTCATTCATCTTACCTATTGCGTTGTTTTGCTAAAGACCGTATACTTATTATATATTATTTCTTTCATACGATTTCCTTTAGGAGTGATAGAATGGGTTTGTTAAATACCAACATCTGGCAAGATCATGATTCTGAACTCGCAAGAATTAGTTACTCTGCAAGAATGTTATACCTATTACGTGGGGCAATTTGCCTAGATCGTATGGAACTGGCAAAAAGGTTAGGTGTAACTTGGCCCACTGCTTCAAATACCGCAGAGAAATTACAAAAAATCGGCGCATTACGTACCGTCGCACAAGAGGCTGTATCAGAAACTGGAAGTGGAAAAAGTAGTTATTCCCTAATGGTAAATCCTGATTATGGCTATTTTGTTGGCATTTCGATTGGTTCATCAGAAATCAAACTTGTTGTTCTCGATTTTAATTTTGATCCCTTGTCAAAAGTTTCATTACAAGATTATCTATGCTTCTATGCTGAGTCAGAGGGAAACCCAGTTGTATTTGATTGGCGAAAATATCTAATGCAGAGCGACGCTACAACTAATGGTTACATCAAAATTCCTACTCCAGAATCTGCAGAGCGTTTCAGTGCGACTATCAATCAAATAGTTAATGGATTGATTGCTGCAGACATAAATCAGCAAAACCAATCCCCCTCCACAGCAAAACATCTGCTGGGTATTGGATTCGCATTCACCGGTGCTGTGGATGTAGAAAACAAAACAGTCACCGAATCATTTAATTTGCCATTTTTGCGAGGCATAAGCTACAAAACCTTAATCTCACCAAGTAACCGTGAATACCTCGAAAGTCAAAATATTACTGTCTCATTTCAGCATAATGCCAAAACAGTAGCCATTGCTGAAAAATATTATTTGCAGAAAAACAACTCTCCACTTGGTGAATCCGAAGACATCGTCAGTATTTATTTAGGTACCGGTATTGGTTGCGGTTTAATTTTAAATAATCGTTTATTTACAGGTACCAAAAATTATAGTGGTGAACTTGGGCATATTCCTCTACTTATACAAAGCAACAAAGCTATCACGCTGGAGGAGTACATTCGCATTTATGTTTTTGGCGAATCTGATTTTGACACTTACCGCAAAATGAAACTATCACAGTTACGAGAAATATTGAATCAGTCTGTCGAGGCTCAAAAGCACTTTTCCCAAGCGCTCGGATATGCCATTAATACCGTGGCAACTCTGTTTAACCCTTCCTTAATTATTTTGTCAGGTAAACTCTCAGAATTAGCAAGTACTTGTTTAGATAGTATCTACTCATACCAGTTCTCTGCATTGCCATATGTCTTTGACAGCTACAAACTTCAAATTTCTGAGCAAGGCATCTGTTCACCTGCAATCGGTGCTGCAATGTATGCATTTTATGCACGCTACGATATAAACGTACAATTTTAGTAAAATCAACCATCCAAGAGGCAACCATCCACGCACGGTCCATCTACCGATGCGCAGGGTGGTTGTTTTCCGTCTAATTGAATCGCATTTCGCCCTTTTGTGCTTACATTGTAGTTATTACACAAATTTCTTATTATATTTTCTATACATATATTATTAGTTCTAATACGCAATGCTCTTTACACGCCGCCACAGGTAGGATATAATTATAACAAAGAAAGCGCTATCTTTGCTGAACCGTTCTTCCAAATTGAAATTTCAATGCAAAGGAGGTGTTCCGCGTGATTTCGACTTAATAGGATTGCTATCGAAGCTTCTGGAACCGTATACCAAAGAATTTAAGCCTACGCAAGGCGTAGTCATATTCATCGCTATCCTTGTATGTGTTACATTCACGATTCCCTCCGTCCTCCTTCATATCCAGCGAATGCGGGAATTGGATAATGAATACACACGCGATAGATGGGCACACGAAGAAGCTCTGGCCGATGACGAGATAGAGTCCCGGAAGCTCGACATCGAAGAAAATAAGGCTCACGCCGAAACTGAACGATTCACGCTCCAACCATGTTGGGAGTGTGAAGTCGAACCGGATGACCTGCGTTCAGAATCGGCTCCCAAGGCATCGTGTCAAAATTTACCACCATCTTAAGGTCATCCCAGAAGGTTGATTATGATTTTTCACAAATATATTTAGCCGCAACACAGTAGTGTTCGCGGCTTTTTCTATTTTATAAGGCATACATAATATCATACTAAGCAATCGCAATCAATAGCGTTTCACATTTTATATTTTTTTCGCTCAAACGATTCAAACTAATCACAGTCATACCCAAATTCAAATCTTTGCTCCACAACATATAAAGTGAATACCTCTTCATTTTAGCAGAAGAATTTTCAGATATCTTCCATTGGACTCGCCAATAATAGGTAGTTATCTGCTGTTTATGGGGCTAAAGCCACCATCATCATTGTCTGGTTCTTACTCATTCTTCAGAAACTGCTTATAACTCCCCTTCACATGGATCGTCACCTTATACCCCCTACCAACTTCCACCTTTTCAAACAGCTCCGCTAAAATAGCTCGCTTTCGAGGAACAGCGGCCAGGTCAAACTCGTTGGCCCACCCAAGAAATTCATCATAGTAATTGCGGATTTGTTGGACTGTAGCTCGATGGTCGTTGTTTTGTAATAAGGTGGCGTATTCATCTTTTGCTTGTCTGACCTCCGCTTCCGCCTGCGCAATCAGTCGGGCCAGCATCTCCTGCGAGAATGCACTCCTTCCATCCAAACATTTCAGAACTTCGTCCTCATAGCGTTGCTGCTTATACTGGGCTGCCTTGATCTTCTTCTCGGCAGCCTGTTTTTGTCTGTTATGTTCAGCATCCTGCTGCCTGATTCTCTGTTCAATGCTTTAGCATTCACATCATGCGCGATATATTAAGCAAAAGCCGGTTGCTTTGCATTGCAACCGGCTTTCAATTTGCTTTTTAACTTTGGAGCATGGCTCTATATTTGGCGCGATCAGCTTCAGGAATATGCAACGCATCCATTGCTGCATCGACAGACACTTTAAAGCTGTCCATCACGTTACGAATCGCATTGAGAGTTGCTTTGTTCTCGCCCCTCTCTTCACCGATGCCAATTCCTTTCGCAACGCCCTTCTCCATTGCCCTTTCCATAACACCTTGGCTCAAATTGCACATTCTGCGCACCTCACTTTCAAGCGTTTGTGTCATCGGAACATCAAATTCCGTTTCTAATATTTCTTTCTTCGTTTCGGGACTCTTTTCTTCTGAAAGCAGTACTTCCAAGAATTTCAGCAGCCCGCCATAGTTTTTGTCGTCCTCATCGCCCAAGCAAATCATCACGGCGCTCATCAGGTCGTAGTTTCTGACTTGCTCAACCGCATCACCAATGATATGCTTTTCCTGTATGGAATACTGCGTAATTGTGTTTCTGCGGTTCTTCGGCGGGTTCATACATACCCAAATCGAGTACACTTTCTTGATTTTACCGTACTCGCCTTTGGTAAATTCCGTGCCGTACTGCGCCGAGATCATACGGCTGCAATAATAAATTGCACGTTTCAACAGCGGATACCCTGCATTGTAGCGGTTCTGTGCCTCCACGTTCAAAATCAGCCCAATCAGACCATCCTCGCTCGGTGCTGTGGCATAAAAGCGGACATCGTAGCGAATCGTACCCTCGGTCAGCGTCACATCTTCCGTATTCGTGCCGTGAATCGTGGCAGATACGTTGCGGTTTGTTTCATCGGCGTCCACGCCGACAGCGCCAATCTGCGGTTCACCCTCGATATACTTCTCCGCAATCTCCCGCACCGTACAGCCGTGATATTCCGGAACGCACTCCTTCATAATAACGGCCAAAATGCTTTTGTTAGCAAGCAGACGCTTAACGCCTTCATCGTAGCGGGCATCGGCATCTACTTGGGATATGCTTTGCGCCAGATAATTTTCTTCCTGCTGCATGGGATAAGCGCCTCCTTTCCTTGCCTTTATTATACGCTGTTTCTTTACTTTTTGCAATAGTGCTGTCCATAGCACAAAAAGTGGACTATTCACTTTCCTGCGTGAACAGTCCGCCTTTTCTGTTATGCACCAATTTCTGTATTGTAAGTTTCTGCTGTGCATTCCAGAAACTGTCTGTACTTCATATTAAACTTCACAATAACTTGGTATTTTCTTCCGACCTCTACCCTATCAATCAGATGGCTCAGTATCATTCGTTTCATTTCCAGCGGAGCGGTGTCAAATTCTTCTGCCCAGCCTTTAAAGTCATCGTAGTAAGTACGCAGTTTCCGAATTTCAGCCGCTTCGTTTAACCTTGCATTTTGGAGTTCCGCGTACTCTGCCTTAGCATCATCCAGTTCCTGTTGGTATCGGCGGATTTGCTTGGCAATCATGTCCTCGGTAAAACTGCTTGTTCCATCAAGGCATTTCAGTATCTCACCCTCAAAGCGTTCCAGGGCGTGCTGAGCGGCTTTTATCTTTTTCTCCGCTGCTGCACGTTTTGTCTTTTGCAGGTTCGACTCCTGTCGAATCCGATTCTCAGCCACTTGGGAATAGGGTGTGTCTCGGATTTGCTCGAATTTCAGGTCCCTCTTTTCACAAAAAGTAATCCGGGCGCTTCTGCTCCCGGATGAATTGCTGAACATCGCTCATCAAGATATCCGACAATGTACACGCGGTTTCTTGACTGGGGAACGCCGAAATCTTTGCTGTTAAGACATTGCCATTCCACGCCATACCCCAGTCTGTCCAGCGTGTTAAGGATCGTCGCAAATGTCCGCCCTCCGTCATGAGATAACAGGCCGGGTACATTTTCAAACAGCAGATACGAAGGCTTCCGGGCTTCAGCCAGGCGGGCCAGTTCAAAGAAGAGAGTGCCGCGCGGATCTCCGAATCCTTTTCGGGATCCTGCAATGCTGAAACTTTGATTATCCTGAATTTCGGAATAACCAGACTTATCCCGAATAAAATAAGAATCCCGAAGCCCAGCCGGGAATCCTTGCAGCGCAAGGATTTCTGCATAAAAACTTCGGGATAATATTTTGAAGATGGCACCTGCTATAATGTTGCTACGGATTGTAATCCGAATCAACATTGTGAGGTGTATTAGTGTGAACAAAATTGAAATCACAGTCCTTTCTGCGCGTGTATTAGATGCCTTAAGCGGACGCGGCCTCAAGGCCAAAACGGTACATGAGTTTGAGAGGTATGGAACTCGACGGATTGTAAAGCATTGTTTGGGCAAAGGTCAGATATTGTATTCCAAAGAGACGGTTCAAAATTTTGTCTGGCAGGAACGTGCTAAACAGGAATCCGGAACATTGCCGCACTACCAGTGGGGCATAACTCGGCGTGCCGCAGTTTATCTCGACCAAATGGCGGAGTATGGAAAAATTCAGGATGAACCTATACGGCCTTGGGAGACTGAACACAACCCATTGTTTCAAGCCATTTCCTGCAATCCGAGCAATTCCATGAAGGTAATAGACATTATCTGTAGAACCAGAGATGCCGTCATGCAGTTGGAACTATCCGATAAGACAAAGACCAATTATATCTATTGTGGATTTGGTGCTATCTTGAACTTCTTCATTTCTCGCGGTGAAGAGTCCTACTCTCCAGAAACGCTTGCCCTTTTCGTAAAAACGGTCCAAGAAAATTTTGTGAACGGAGCAATACAAAAGGCATCCTTTCAGACGATGCGCAAAGCTGCCCATTGGATCGAGGAATATCTCTCGACCGGACAGGTGTCTCAGCAGAAGTTAAGAAAATATAATTTTGCCTGCGCTCCGCCAGAGTTTGAAAATCTGCTCTCGCAATACCAACTGTACATGGACAATGAAAACTATTTGAAAGAAGGCTCCCGCCAGTTTTATCTTTCATCGGTTCGGACGTTTTTCCGTACCATGGCCACTTTGGGGATATACCGCTATGCTGAGATCACCTTGCCAGATGTCACCAGATGTCTGGCAAAGATTTCAGAAACATTTCCTCTTGGTATATTTAATTTAACCGGAAGTATGCGTTCCTTTGCGCGATTCATGGCCGAAAAACATCCTGAGCTGCCCGATATCTCACCAGCGCTTGTATTTTCTGCTGCAAAACGTCGGCGTGTTTATGTAGGATACACTCACGAAGATGCCCAAAAGATTTTCTCTGCAATAAATCGCAGCAGCACAATGGGGATGCGAGATTATGCAATGATTATGCTTGCGTACACAACTGGCTTACGCGGCTGTGACATTGTAAACCTGAAGTTTGACAGTATTGACTGGGATGCCTGCGAACTGCGTCTGGTACAAGAGAAAACAAACATCCCTGTATCCTTACCGCTTGATACAAAAACTGGAAATGCGATTGCCGATTACATTCTCCATGCCCGGCCCAAGTGCAAATCTGAGTATATATTTTTGCGGGTACTGCGCCCCTATACAAAGATTGGAAGTATGTGGACGGTGATTGCAAAATATGCACACATTGCATTGGGAAAGGATCGGAAGATGAATGGGCCGCATGCTTTCCGGCGAGGAATGGGAAGACAATTGCTGGAAGCAAATATTCCTGCGCCACTAATCTGCGATATTCTAGGACACTCGTCGTCTGTGTCCTTGCGCCAATATACCGCGTCATCCCTAGAGAAATTAAAAGTGTGCGCAGGTACTATTTCTGCAATTCCCATTGCACAGGAGGCCTTGTTATGACAAGACCATCTTTGAAAAGCCGTTTTGGAGAACAGATTCGCGCCTTTGTAGGCTACAAGAACAGTCTTGGTTTTCCTTACAATGAGAGTATCCGTATTCTAGGGAGGTTTGACGATTTCTGTGTAGAAAGGTTCCCTGAAAAAGATTGTCTGGATTGTGAACTCGCACTTGCATGGCTGGAGAAACGAGATACGGAAAACACAGCAGGCCACCGAAATCGTATTATGGTCATACGGGAGTTTGCAAAGTATCTTCGGGCTGTTGGAACAGAAGCATATATGATTCCCATATCCATGACCAGCAAAGGCCCCAGGTATGTTCCACATATCTTCAATGAAGCGGAGATAAAAGTGTTCTTCCACGGTGCTGACAGCTTTCGTCCTCACGAGAAAGCTCCGGCCAGACATCTTGTTATCCCGGTATTTTACAGATTGCTGTATTGCTGCGGATTGCGGCCCGCAGAAGCGAGACTGCTCAAGAAGGAAAATGTGGACTTGGTTCGCGGTTCTGTCTACGTTGTGGAATCCAAAGGGCACAAGGACCGTGTCGTTGCGGTTGCAGATGATTTGCTTCAGATTATGAGAAGCTATTCCACCCTGATTTCAGAAATTTACCCGGATAGCGATTACTTTTTTCCGAGATACGATGGGGAGGGGCCGTATACGAAGCGTTGGACAGAAGAAATGTTTTGGAGATGCTTCAGTATGGCCGGAATTACTGCGTTTGAGGGACCTAAACCTAGGGTCTACGATTTCAGACATACTTTTGCAACGGAATGTATCTGTCGTTGGATGCGAGAAGGCCGTGATATTGATGCAATGCTGCCATTTCTCTCCGCATACATGGGACACGCCCGTTATGAAGATACGCTTTACTATGTCCACATGGTTCCTGATTTTTATGAGCGTGTTGGAACAGTAGACCGTACTGCATGGGAAAAATTGCTTCCGGAGGTGCATGATGAAGGTTAAGGATGCTCAGTTTTTTACGGTTGTAAGTTCGTTTCTGAATGTTTATCTTGTGAAAAACCGAAGCTGCAGTTCTAATACGGTAAAATCCTATGAGGATGCTCTGAATCTGCTTTTTACGTTTTTGGAAGGCACAAAAGATATTCCCAGACAACGAGTAAACTGGAGCCATTTCACCCGCCAAAACATACAGGAATTCGTGGACTGGTTGGAGAAAGTCAGGAACTGCAGTAGACAAACACAGCTGCAAAGGCTTGCCGCAATACGCTCTTTTGTGCGGTATGGCGGCATTGTAGATCTGCGCGTAATTGCAATACAGGCCGACGTGGAGAGAATTCGATACCGAAAACCACCGCCTGCTTTGGTTGGCTATCTCACAAAAGAAGAACTTTCTATTTTCCTCGCGCAGCCGAACTGCAAAAAGCGTACAGGATTCCGGAATATGGTGTTTCTGGTTTTAATGTACGATACAGCTGCTCGGTGTCAGGAAATGTTGGATTTAAGGATACAGGATTTAGTGCTGCACAGAACCTCACCGTGTGTCTATTTCACAGGTAAGGGAAACAAGACACGGGTTGTTCCTATTTTGCCGAAAACAGCGGAGCACCTTCGCAGTTACCTGAAAAAATTCCATCCGGCAGAAAACAGAAAACGAGACGACTATGTGTTCTATGCTTATGGTGGCCCTCAAAGGCCGATGTCTCCTGATACGGTTGCGGCATTTGTAAAGAAATATGGAGAATCTGCACGGCACGTCTGCACATCCATTCCGGAACGGGTACATCCCCACATGCTGCGGCACACACGGGCAATGCACCTATACCAAGACGGTGTTCCATTGGCTATGGTATCCGAATTCCTCGGCCATGCGCAGATTGAAACAACAAAAATTTATGCCCATGCTGATACAGAAATGAAACGGAAAGCCATTCAGCAAGCAGCAAACAAGCTAAACGATACGATTCCGGACGCACTCTGGAATACAGATGACGAGGAGATGATGCTTAAATTAAGAGGCAAACAACAATACAAGTGAAAATATTATCCCGAAGTTTTTATGCCGAAATCCTTGCGCCGCAAGGATTCCCGGCTGGGCTTCGGGATTCTTATTTTATTCGGGATAAGTCTGGCAAGGAAATCCGCCGCAGAGCAGCTGGAAGTCCGGCATGGTGCTGGGGTCGGCTTTTCGGGCATCTTCAATGAACCACTCTCCCTTCGTGTCAAACAGGGCGTTGTAACTGCGGTTGGCGTATTTGTCGATTTCGCAGTGCCCTACGCATTCAAATCCTCCGGCACGGGTCAGTCCCTCGCGGAAACCGCCGATGCCGGAGAACATATCCACGAACTTGATCAAGGGCACAACTCCCGATGGGGATGTTTGCCACATTTGCGAAGGTACTTAATAGGCGCCCCTCATCAAAAGCAAAAGCAGCCCGTCACAGGCTGCACCAAACAAAATTTTTTTACCGTTCATAATGTATAAACCTCCTCGTATTATAAAGTAGTAGTTATTAGAGTCCCTCTCCAAGGACAAAATGCTACAATAGACAAGGTGCTGTGGATTGGTTTAAACCTCCTACCGCAAGACGGTTTCGGAAAGGCTCCAACCACGGCTCTTTGTTTTTAGTGTTAATCAGTTAGATACCGCCAGACGGTTTATATAGAACGAGGTTACATAGCAAAGAGGTGTGGCTCTAAGCAGCACTGTAAAATAAAACGCCGGAGGTAAAAAGAAATGATTTTTGTTGGTATCGATGTTGCAAAGGACAAGCACGATTGCTTTATCCTCAACTCGGAAGGAACGGTCTTGGCAGATGTATTTACCATTGCCAATAACCGCATCGGTTTTGAGACGCTTCTTTCAAGAATCCAAAGCTGTTCCCAAGGTGAAAGCAAAATAAAAGTAGGGCTTGAAGCCACAGGACATTACAGCTACAATCTGCTGGGGTTTCTTTTAGACAGCGGCCTGGCAACCTATGTCATTAACCCTCTGCACACGAACCTCTACCGGAAAAGTCTCAGCCTGCGAAGAACCAAAACAGATCGGATAGACGCGCGTACCATTGCAATGATGCTCATGTCTGATGTGGACCTCAAGTCCTACTCAAATACAGCATACCACAATGAAGAGCTAAAGTCACTAACCAGATACAGATTTGATAAGGTAAAAGAGCGCGCCAAGCTGAAAAGCTCCGTTGCGCGGTTAGTGAATATTCTGTTTCCGGAGCTCGAAAAGCTGGTCTCAAGCCTGCACATCGCTGTTGTATACGCACTGCTGAGCAACTATCCGGGTGCAAGCTATATCGCAAACGCTAATACTGAAGAACTCGCTGAGACTCTTTGCACCGCCTCTAAAGGTCGTTATACCAAGTCTAAAACCGCGGAAATCCAAGTAGCCGCAGGGGTCTCCATTGGCTCGAAAATGCCTGCTAAGTCTATGGAGTTGAAACACACGATTGCTCTCATCCGCGAGCTGGACAAAGAAATTTCTGAGGTAGAATCCGCAATTGACAAGATTACATCTCAGATGGATTCTCCCATCTTTACAATCCCCGGTATTGGCCGACATATGGGTGCAATGATTCTTGCTGAAGTTGGAGATTTTTCCAACTTTGCAAGCGCAGACAAGTTGCTGGCTTATGCTGGACTCTCTCCATCTACATATCAGTCAGGGCAACTGCAAAACTGTTATGCTCACATGGAAAAGCGTGGCTCCAGATATTTGCGATATGCTCTTTTCAATGCCGCCAAATATGTTTGCCTTTGGTGTCCTACATTCTCGGCCTATCTTGAAAAGAAGCGTTCTGAGGGAAAGCATTACAATGTTGCCATCTCTCATGCTGCTAAAAAGCTGGTAAGGCTTATTTTTGCTATGCAGCGTTCTGGGAAAGCCTTCTTAGCTGATTATTAAGCGTGCGATTTTATACGGAGCGAGTATCCGACAACGGATGCTCTTGTTTGCTATACCAATTTTCACCACCTTAAAATTTCTCTCGAAAATTTTGTTTTGGGGCTTGACTTTTAATAGTTAGTCTTTTTCCTTCTGCTTTTCTACCTATTATTAAAACATTGGAATCACCCCCTACAG
>ENA-UOJI01000743-UOJI01000743.1-human-gut-metagenome-genome-assembly--contig:-P79-NODE-743-length-22936-cov-14.014073_pt1 | contig 22936 bp, 23 predicted proteins | sample MGYA00242346_ERZ723893 | MGnify/ENA metagenome assembly ERZ723893 | reverse complement strand
ATCGGCACTTAGAATTATGCGGTATTGCCCTAAGGTGTATCTGAAAACAAAGAAAATAACGGATATTTCGCAAAATCCCGCTGTGTTTGTAGAAATAGACTAAATTTTCGACTTTTCAGATACACCCTAAGAAATAGGCATGCGGATTCTCGGTAGATACGAGGGTCCGCATGCCTTTGGTTTTGCGGGGGATCGGTTTGGAGTCTGGGATTTTGGTGCAAAAGTTCGCAGTGCGGCAGGGTTCCGCGGGACGATGCAAGCATCGTCCCCTACAAATGCTTTTAGGGCAATACCGCATAATTCTAAGTGCCGCCGAAAACTCCTCCCTCCTAATTAAAAAAATCCGCCCCATCCAGAACAGCTCTCACCATTCTAAACGGGGCGGACAAAAGTTTGATTTACAGTACCTTGGACAAAAACGCTTTCAGGCGCGGATTGTCAGGGTTTTCAAAGAACTCCTGCGGGGGCTTATCGACCTTGATAACGCCCTCATCAATAAAGATCACACGGTTGGCAACCTCGCGGGCAAAACCCATTTCGTGGGTCACCACCACCATGGTCATGCCATCGCGGGCCAGTTCTTTCATCAGTTCCAGAACTTCGCCTACCATTTCGGGGTCCAGCGCGCTGGTGGGCTCGTCAAACAACAGCACTTCAGGGTTCATGGCCAGTGCACGCACAATGGCAATGCGCTGTTTCTGGCCGCCGGAAAGCATGTTGGGGTAAACATCCGCCTTATCGGCCAGGCCAATGCGCTCCAGCAGCTCCATGGCCTGCTTGTCGGCAGCAGCCTGGCTCATACGGCCCAGGCGCACCGGAGCCAGCGTGATGTTCTTTTTCACCGTCAGGTGGGGGAACAGGTTAAAATGCTGGAACACCATGCCCATCTGGGCGCGGGTGGCATCAATGTCGCGTTCGGTGATCTCTTTGCCGTCCAGCATAACCGTACCGCCGTCCGGTTCTTCCAGGCGGGTCAGGCAGCGCAGAAAAGTGGACTTGCCGCAGCCGGAAGGCCCAACCAGGCAGACAACATCGCCCTTATTGATGGTCAGGTCAATGCCCTTGAGCACATCCAGACCGTTATAGTTCTTTTTTAAGTCCTTAACGACGATCACTCTTCGCCAGCCTCCCTTCCAGTTTGCCAAGCAGCCAGGTAAAGATCATAACCAGAATCAGATACATCAGCGCCACGCCGAACAACGGGAGCATCGGCTCGTAAGTACGGTTCATGATGCCCTGTGCAGCGTACAGCAGCTCCTTGCCGCCAATAACGGTGATGAGCGAGGTATCCTTGAGAAGGACGATGAACTCATTGCCCAGGGCAGGCAGCACCGAGCGGATGGCCTGCGGAATCACGATCAGCACCATGGTTGTCATGTAGTTCAGGCCCAGGCTGCGGCCGGCTTCCATCTGGCCGGGGTCAACGGCCATCAGACCGCCGCGGATGATCTCCGAAACATACGCACCGGAGTTAATGCCCAGTGCCAGCGCGCCGACCATGGTAAAGTTGCGGCTGTTGGCAAAGATAACCATGCTCATAATCAGCATCTGCACCATCATGGGGGTGCCGCGGATCACAGTGGCGTATAGCTTGCATACAGCGTTGGCAACGGCAAGAGCCGGGTCGTGGTGGCCGCGGCGCTGCTGGTCATGCGCAACACGCACCAGGGCAACCACGCTGCCCAGCACCACGCCGATCGTCAAAGCAATTGCCGTTACATACAGCGTGGGGATGACCCCTTTGAGGTATTGCTGCCAGCGGTTTGAGGCAATAAATGCCTGGTAGAATTTGACGAACAGATCCTGCCCGAAATCCAGCTTTGTACCAGCTTTCGCCAGCTGGGTCAGCATTTCGTATTGTGCGGCCATCCGCATTCCACACCTTTCCTGTGTTCCGGCACCAGGGCACCGGGCGTTTATTTTACGGTCTTACCAACAAAAGGGAGGCGCCCCTGTGGGCCACCTCCCTGTGGCACTTGTGAAAAAGTTGCTTTATTCAGCAGTGATGTACTTGTCCACGATAGCCTGCAGGGTGCCGTCGGCCTTCAGCTCTTCCAGAGCGGTGTTGATGGCATCCTTCAGTTCGGTGTTGCCCTTACCAACGCCGATTGCGTAGCTTTCTTCCACGTAAGCGGTGTCCAGCAGCTTCAGGCCGGGGTTGGCAGCAATAAATTCCTTAGCGGGAGCGTTATCAATAACAACGCAGTCAACCTGGCCGTTGTTCAGCATCTGCACGGCAGTCAGGCCGTTGTCGTAAGCAACAACGTTCTCATCGCCAAAGTCGTCAGAGCAGTACAGGTAGCCGGTGGTACCGCGCTGGGTGCCGATTTTCTTGCCAGCCAGGTCATCCACGCTGGCAATATCGGAATCTTCCTTGACGATGATGGACTGGATGCCGGTTGCGTAAGAATCGGTGAAGTCCATCACGTTCTGGCGCTCGTCGGTAACGGTAACGCCAGCCATAACCATATCGGCCTTGCCCTGCTGTACAGCCAGCAGTGCAGCGTCAAAGTCCATATCATCGATCTGCAGCTCCAGGCCCAGCTTGTCAGCAATGGCCTGTGCGGTCTCAATGTCGATGCCCTCAAATTCGCCGGAATCGGTGGTCATCTCGTACGGGGGGAAGGCTGCGTTGGTGGACATGATCAGCTTGCCCGGCTCAACGGTGGACAGCTCAGCAGTTTCAGTTTCGCTGGCTGCTTCAGAGGAAGCAGCCTCGGAAGATGCAGCATCGCTGGAAGCGGCCTCGGGGGAAGCGGCTTCGGAAGATGCAGCAGAAGAAGCGGTGGAACCGCAGGCAGCCAGGCTCAGGACCAAGGCAGCGGCAGTCATCAAAGACAATGCTTTTTTCATTACAATATACCTTCTTTGTTCATGGTTCTCTGATTTTCAAGGCGTATCTGAAAACAAGGAAAATGACGGACATTTCGCAAACACAAGCAGGATGTAAGGCAAAGAGCCGCAGGAATCCTTTGTGGATTCCAAGGGCAACACCGCACAATTCCCGCCTAACGGCTTAAGCACCGCTTCGGCGGCTGCGGCACAGCATCTGCGTTGCCAAAATGCTCGATAAGACATCCAGTATTATCTGCGCTTTTGGCTTAGCAGCTGCCGCACCTTGCTCGCCGTATCGGCACTTAGAATTATGCGGTATTGCCCAAGGCTTTTTAACGCAAAATCCGGCTGCGTTTGTAGAAATAGACGATACTTTCGACTTTTCAGATACACCCTAGCGCAGCGGCGGAACTTTCCCTCTTTCCGGAGCTGCATCAGGATAAATTCTAGTATAATACATAAATATTCAAAGTCAATGTATAAATATCGGATTCAGCATTTTGCGGCAAGATGGCTGCCCGCCCCACCAGAAATTGTGCATTTTTCAAGCCTGCATTTCACAGTTTTTCCTGATATATTGACGCCGTAAGTTAAACGTGGTAAACTTTACGCGTTCATGAGCGAAATTCATGCCTTTCAGTCGAAATAAACCGGCTTGCATTACCTTGCCGTACAAAAAAGAGGAATCAATATGCTGACATTAGGTGACCTGCACATTGGGCAGGATGCAATCATCCGCGTGGTAGGCGGTGAGGGCGAGCTGCGCCACCACCTGCTGGATATGGGGCTGACCCCCGGCACCGAGGTAACGCTGCGCAAAACGGCCCCCATGGGGACCCCATTGAAGTGGAGCTGCGTGGTTATGAGCTGACCCTGCGCCTGGCCGATGCGCAGAAAATTGAAATTGACAGCGTGCACGCAACGGACCGCGCCGCCCCCAGCGAAGAGCGCCACAAGGTGGTAGCCCACCCCGGCGTTGGCGAGCTGGACAAAGCCGCCAGCTACCATGAGCGCAAAGCCGGCGCCCCCATTGCCGCCGGTGCACCGCTGACCTTTGCCCTGGCCGGCAATCAGAACTGCGGCAAAACCACGCTGTTCAACCAGCTGACCGGCTCCAACCAGCATGTGGGCAACTTTCCCGGCGTTACGGTGGACCGCAAGGACGGCGTGATCCGCAACCACAAGGAAGCCACCGTAACGGACCTGCCGGGCATTTATTCCCTGTCCCCTTACTCCAACGAGGAGATTGTCACGCGGGATTTTATCCTGAGCGAGCACCCGTCCGGCATTATCAACATTGTGGATGCTTCCAACATTGAGCGCAACCTGTACCTGACCATGCAGCTGATGGAGCTGGATACCCCCATGGTGCTGGCGCTGAACATGATGGACGAAGTGCGCGCCAACGGCGGCACCATCATGGTAAACCAGCTGGAAGAAATGCTGGGCATTCCGGTTGTTCCCATTTCTGCCGCCAAAAATGAGGGCATTGACGAGCTGATCGAACATGCCATCCATGTGGCGCGCTACCGGGAGCTGCCGGGCCGCATCGACTTCTGCACGGCAGGCAGTGACCCAGCAGACCCCAGGGGCGCGGTGCATCGCTGCATCCATTCTGTCGCACATTTGATTGAGGACCATGCCGCTGCCGCCGGGCTGCCGCTGCGCTTTGCCGCCACCAAGCTGGTGGAAGGAGACACCCTGATTGAAAAAGCCCTGCAACTGAACCCCAACGAAACAGATATACTGGGCCACGCCATTGCTGAAATGGAAACCGTGACCGGGCTGGACCGCGAAGCCGCCCTTGCGGACATGCGCTTTACCTTTATTGAAAAGCTATGCTCCGCCACGGTGGTAAAGCCGGGCGAAAGCCTGGAGCATAAGCGCAGCGTTGCCATTGATAAGATCCTGACCGGCAAATACACTGCCTTGCCCTGTTTTGCGGGCATTATGGCGCTTGTTTTCTGGCTGACCTTTGGCGTAGTGGGCTCCACCCTTTCGGACTGGATGACCCTTGGCATCGACTGGTTTACCGGCGTTGTGGACCGCGCCCTGACGGCGTATCAGATCAACCCGGTGGTGCACAGCCTTGTGATCGACGGCATTTTTGCCGGTGTGGGCAGCGTGCTGAGCTTTTTGCCCACGATCGTTATCCTGTTCTTCTTTTTGTCCATCCTGGAAGATACCGGTTATATGGCCCGCGTGGCCTTTGTTATGGACAAACTGCTGCGCCGCATTGGGCTTTCGGGCCGCAGCTTTGTGCCTATGCTGGTGGGCTTCGGCTGCTCGGTTCCCGCCATTATGGCAACCCGCACCCTTTCCAGTGAGCGTGACCGCCGCATGACGATTTTGCTGACCCCGTTCATGAGTTGTTCCGCCAAGCTGCCCATTTATGCGCTGTTCACCGCCGCGTTTTTCCCGCGGGTATGGCGTGCACCGGTCATGATTTTCCTCTATCTTTTCGGCATTTTGTGTGGTATACTGTATTCGCTGATCCTCAAACAGACCTGTTTCCGCGGTGAACCGGTACCCTTTGTGATGGAGCTGCCCAACTACCGCCTGCCTTCGCCCAAAAGCGTCGGCCAGCTGATTTGGGAAAAGGCCCGTGATTTTATTCAGCGTGCCTTTACAATTATCTTTGTTGCAACCGTCGTGATCTGGTTCCTACAGACGTTCGACACCCGCCTGAATGTTGCTGCCACCCCGGATTCCAGCCTTCTGGCTTTGGTTGGCAGCCTGATCACCCCCATCTTCAAGCCCCTTGGTTTTGGCGACTGGCGCATTTCCACTGCGTTGATCACCGGCTTTACCGCCAAGGAAAGCGTTGTTTCCACCCTGACCGTCCTGCTGGGCGGCGATACCGGCGCGCTGAACATGCTGTTCACCCCGTTTACTGCGCTGGTTTTCCTGATCTTTACGCTGTTGTATACCCCCTGTGTTGCAGCCATTGCCGCTGTCAAGCGGGAACTGGGCGGTGGCCGGGCTGCACTGGGTGTGGTACTGATGCAGTGCGGCATTGCCTGGGTTGTGGCGCTTGCCGTGCACTGTGTAGGGGTTTTGCTGGGGTTGGCATAAGGGCAGCGTATTCACCTGTCACTTTGTTTTCGCTTAACCCATAGGGAGGTTTTTTCCATGTCATTTCAAAGTATCCTTGTTCTGGTTATTATTTTTGTTCTGCTCGGCGTTGCCATCGGTTTTATTGCCAACAGCGAAAAGGGCTGGCACGGCGGCTGCACCGGCAACTGCGCCAGCTGCCAGGAACACTGCAATGACAAACAGAAAAAGAACCCGCCCAAGCAGCAGTGATGTCCAAGACCGAAGGAGACCGCCGTATGACTGCTGTTCAACAATCCGCCGCTCCGCACCCTGCCGTGCGTCAGCGCATTGACTGGATTGATACCGCCAAAGGTCTGTGCATGATTCTGGTGATTGTGGGGCACACCCTGCCCTACGGCAACCTGATGCGCAATTTCATTTTTTCGTTCCACATGCCGGCCTTTTTCTTTCTGACCGGCTATACGGCCCGCCGCCCGGATACCTGGCAGGGTTTTGCCCGCCGGGTCAGGAAGGACTTTGTTGCACTGATCGTTCCCGTGCTGGGTGTGGTGCAGGTGTTCAACGTTTTGCTGAACTTTTTCCTTTCTGATGACAGAAGCCTGACCAACCTGTGGGATATTGCCCACTACAATGCCATCACCCTGTTCTGGGCCAGCGGTAACCCTGCCGACGGCATTCCCAGCTGCGGCATGCCATGGTTTTTGTTTGCACTGTTCTGGGGCAAGCTGATCTGGGAGCTGCTGGGGCTTTTGTTCCCCAAAGGGGATTTTGCCGTCAGTTTCATTGTCATGCTGTTCGGGGCATACATCGGGCAGGTACAGTATCTTCCCCAATGTCTGGATGTTGCAATGGTCGTTGTCATGTACCTCACATTGGGGCAGCTGTTCCGCCAGCATCAGGCACTGTTGGACCGTTACCGGGTCCCGCTTTTCCTTGCCATGCTGATCCCCTGGACATGGTGCTGCCAGCAGGGCATTTATATTGAACTTGCTTCCCGCACATACTCCAATTACATTTTGTGCGCTTCCATCAGTGTATGCGGCATCTGGATCTTCTGCCATCTGTGCCGTGAACTGAACGCCAATAACGCTTTGCGGCCGGCGCTCAGCTTTTTGGGGCGGCACAGCCTGTGGCTGTTCTTTGTGCACCATATGGATGTGTTTACCAGTGCCATCTGGCAAAAAGACCACCTTCTGTTCACGCTGCCCTGCCGCATCGGGTGGGACATCCTGCTTTCCCTGCTGCTGCTTGGCTGCTGGACATTGCTGCGCACCGGCTGGCGCAGGCTGACCGCAAAATAAACTTTTTGAACCGTTCTGCATCCCCTGTTCCGGGCCTGCAGGGCGGTTTTTGTTTTGGCAGCGCTTTCTGCCACAGTGCAAACATTGTTTTTTACCGCGGATTATGGTATAATGAATTGTCTATAAGTATGTATCGGGGATTCCCCTGAAATATCTATTTTTGAAAGGGCTTTTTATGGCAGAGCAACGCAACCAGACCCCTGCCGGGGATAACACGCAATGGACCACCATCATTCGGCCGCGCACCGGCTGGTTTGATGTGGACCTGGAAGAGCTGTGGCGCTACCGTGACCTGATTGTCATGTTCGTCAAGCGCAACTTTACCGTCATGTACAAGCAGACCATCCTGGGGCCGCTGTGGATCATCCTGAACCCGCTTATCACCACAGTGCTGTTCAACGTGGTGTTCGGCGGCATTGCCGGGCTTTCTACGGACGGTACGCCGAGCTTTTTGTTCTACATGGCCGGCAATACGGTGTGGACCTTTTTTGCCTCCTGCATCAACGGCACGGCCAACACCTTTGTGGCCAACAGCCAGGTGTTCGGCAAGGTGTATTTCCCACGGCTTACCACCCCCATCAGCCAGGTATTGACCAGCCTGATCAACTTCTTTATCCAGTTTGTCATGTACATTCTGTTCTGGGTCTACTTTGCCGTGACCGGGTCCGGTGTACACCTGACGGCCTGGGCGTTTGCCGTGCCGCTGGTGGTGCTGGAAGTCATGCTGCTGGGCCTGGGCGTGGGCATTATCGTTTCCGCCCTGACCACCAAGTACCGTGACCTTGCCATTGCTGTGAGCTTTGGCGTGCAGCTGTGGATGTACATTTCTCCTGTGGTCTATCCCCTTTCCAGCTTGGAGGAATCCCCCCGGCTGCAGATGCTGATGCGCTTGAACCCGATGACTGCACCGATCGAGGTGTTCCGCATGGGCACCCTTGGCACCGGCACCGTGGAAGTGGGCAGCCTGATCTACAGCCTGATTGTTACCGCAGCCGCCCTTGTGCTGGGCGTGGTGCTGTTCAGCCGCATTGAAAAAACCTTTATGGATACCGTGTAAGGAGGGGCGCAGATGGAAAACCAGACACATGCACAAAACCAGCGCGTACCCGTCATTCAGGTATCGGGCTTGAAAAAGCAATACAAACTGGGCCAGATTGGCGGCGGCACTTTGACGCATGACCTGCAAAGCTGGTGGGCTCGTGTGCGCGGCAAAGAGGACCCCAACACCGTGATTGGCACGGACGCCCGCCTGTTTGGCAAAACCTTTATGGCGCTGAACGGCGTGGACCTGACCGTGTACAAAGGCGAAGCGCTGGGCATTATCGGCCGCAACGGCGCAGGCAAATCCACCCTGCTCAAAATTTTGTCCCGCATTACCGCCCCCACCGAGGGCGAGATCCGGCTGCGCGGGCGGGTGGCTTCCATGCTGGAAGTGGGCACCGGCTTTAACAACGAGATGACCGGCCGCGAGAACATCTACATGAACGGCGCTATTCTGGGCATGACCCGCGCCGAGGTCGATTCCAAGATTGACCAGATCATTGAATTTTCGGAGTGCGGAGATTTTATTGATACCCCCGTCAAGCGGTATTCCAGCGGCATGTTCGTCAAGCTGGCGTTTGCCGTTGCCGCCCACCTGGACAGCGAGATCATGGTAATGGACGAAGTACTGGCCGTGGGCGATATGAAGTTCCAGCAGAAATGCCTGGGCAAAATGAGCGATGTTGCCGGGCAGGAGGGCCGCACCGTCCTGTACGTCAGCCACAACATGAGCACCATCCGCCAACTGTGCACCCGCTGCGTGGTGCTGGACCAGGGCCGCGTGATCTTTGACGGCGATGTAGAACAGGCCATTGCCGTGTATATGGAAACCACCGATGTGAACGTGGTCCACTATGACCTGCTGGATGTTTCCCGCATGAACGCCAGCGCAGGCAAGCGGATGCGGCTGGAAACGCTGGACTTTGTGGGCAAGGAATCCAGTGTGTTTGCGGACACCGAAAAAATTCGGGTGCGCATTACCTGGCGTGTTTCGGAGCCGTTTGCCGGGGTACACTTAAAGCTGAACCTGCATTTCCGGGATTCGACCCCCGTGGGCATTACCCACCCGGTCAACCTGGGCGCCGCCGTGCCCGGCAAGCTGTATACCACCGAGTTTGAGTTTGACCCCAGCCTGCTGGGCGAAGGCCAGTATTTCTTCTATGTGGATGTGTTTGACGGCGTGTTGACCCAGGCTGTCTGCCTGGACAAGCCAGTGACCGAGTTTGCGTTTGAGGTAACCTCCGGCGATTTGACCATGCCGGAATGGGCACCGGGCTGGGGCCGCATCCACTTCCCGCCGGTCAAAGTGTTGGAGAATGGATACGATGGGTGATATTTTCATCTGCCACACGCTGTATCATGTGTTAATCGCGCTGGTGCGCGCGCTGCGCAGCCGCCCCGGCAAGTCCACCCTTGTGCTGAGCACCTGTGTGCCGGAAGCCGAAACCCTGCGCGCTAAATTGCTGGACGCCGCGCCGGATCTGTGGGACGCTGTTTTGATCGTGGACGAGGAAAAGCTGGACGCACAGAACAGCGAAAGCGACTTTTACCGCCTGCGCCACCCGTTCCGCAAGCCGTATTTTACGCTGCCCAAGGGGCATGTGTACATCAGCAATGACTGGAGCGCTTTAGGGCGCTACCTGCAGCGGGAGCGCCGGGTTTATACCCTGTGCGAAGATACCTTTGGCGGCACGTTGGACCCTGACCAGCACCTGCTGGACGAGCAGCGCACCAACCCCCGCGGCCCCTACCGCTACTGGGGCGACAGCCCCTGCTGCCGCACGGTGGAAAGCGAAGACGCCGCGCGGTGCAGCATTTTTGGCGTAGACAAGCTGGTAACGGTATCCAAAGCGCAGCTGCTGGAAAGCCTGATGGAGGAAGAAAAAGCCATCATCCGCCGGGTGTTTTTGGCCGTTCCCCTGCCGGAGCATGTGCAGGGTGCCTGCCTGCTTTTGCCCCGCAGCTTTGTGCTAGACGGCCTGATGGATCAGCCCACCCAGGACGCCATGTTTGCGGCTGTTGCCAAGAAATACTGCACAGAACCGCTGTTTATCAAAACCCACCCGCGGGATACCACGGATTATTCCAAGCTGTTCCCTACTGCTGTTATCCTGCCCCGCACCATGCCAAGCGAAGTTCTCAATTTCTGCCTGCCCTTCAAATTCCAGCGCGCCGTCACCGTGCAAAGCTGGGTCCTGCGCGGCTTTACCGCCGCGGAAGAAAAGGTGTTTGTGGGGCTGGAAGAGGCAGAAAAGTTGGTGCAGGGGTAACGTCTCCCCTTGAAAATACCTGTTCAGGTGATTCCATGGAGCTGAAACAACGTAAAAATCTGCGGCTGCAAAGTTTCGATTATTCTTCCGCGAAGTATTACTTTGTGACCATCTGCACCAAAAATCGCGCCCGTCTGTTTGGGCAGATTGTAGGGAACGGTCTTGACCGTTCCGCCGCCATGGAATTATCCTCACTTGGAAAGACTGCCGAGAAAATGCTGTTGGAAGTTCCTGTGCATTTCACTTCCACTGCGCTGGATGCTTATGTCATTATGCCAAACCACATCCACTGCATTTTAGCAATCGGCTGTAACGAGCTTTCGGAACGGTCGAGACCGTTCCCTACACTGCCAACCATAATTGGGCAATATAAGTCCGGGGTGTCTCGCGCAGCAGGGTTCCCCGTATGGCAAAAATCCTACCACGACCATATTATTCGCAACCACTTTGACTATGAGGAAATCTGGCTTTATATTCAACAAAATCCCCAGAAATGGTTGAATGACCTGTTTTACACTGAATTTTGATATAAAGAAGGTTACTATATGAAACTTATCGGCGTTATTCCCGCCCGTTATGCCAGCACGCGGATGCCGGGCAAGCCGCTGGCGGATATTTTGGGCAAGCCCATGATCTGGTGGGTGTACCAGGAAGCCAAAAAGTGCAAAAAGCTCGATGATGTGTTTATCGCCACCGATGATGAGCGCATTGCCGAAGCCTGCCGCACCTACGGCATGGAATACTGCATGACCAGCCCCGACCATGACACCCCCACCGGGCGCATCTGGGAGGTTTCCACCAAGGTAGAAGCCGACCTGTATCTGCAGATCATGGGTGACGAGCCGCTGATCAACGTAAAAGCGTTTGATTTGATTCTGCCGGATACCCTGCCGGAGGACCCGTATTATGTTGCCGTGCTGACCAACCGGATGGAGCACCCCGCGGATGTGATCGATTTTTCCAACCAGAAGGTCGTGACCAACGCCGCACGGGAAATTTTGATGATCTCCCGCAGCCCCATTCCCTACCCCAAAGGCACGCTGGATTTTGAATACGAGAAGGTGACCGGCATCCAGCTGTACTCCCGCCGGGCGCTGGCGTTCTACCACGAAACACCGAAGTCCATTCTGGAAAAAGCCGAAGAGAACGATATGATGCGCTTTGTGGAAAACGGCCACAAGGTACATGCCATCGTCAGCCCGTACAAGACTGTGAGCGTTGACACCCCCAAGGACCTTGCCCTTGTGAGCGAAATCCTGAAAGGAAAAGAATAAATGCCCGATATTAAACTGTTGGACTGCACCCTGCGTGACGGCGGCTATGTGAACAGCTGGAACTGGGGCTTCGCTGCAGCCAAAGATATTATCGCCTCGCTGACCCGTGCCGGGACTGACATTGTGGAAGTGGGCTTTCTGCGCAATGTGGATGGCTACAACCCCGATGTGACCGTCTGCAACACCATTGAAGAGCTGAACAGACTGCTGCCTGCCCACACCGGCAGCACCATGTACAGCGGCATGGCCATGCGCTCCAATTATGATATTGCCAAGCTGTCCCCTTATGAGGGGCACGGCATTGAGATGCTGCGCATTACCGCCCACGATTACGATATCCGCGAAGGCATGGATTTTGCCCGCGAAGTCAAGACCCGCGGGTACAAGCTGTCCATCAACCCCATCAACATTATGGGCTATGCCGACAAAGACTTGCTGTGGATTTTAGACCAGGTAAACGAGATTCACCCGTACCAGTTCTCCATTGTGGATACCTTCGGCAGCATGCGGCGGCGTGACTTAGAGCGCATCGTCAGTCTGGTGGACCACAACCTGGCCCCGGATATCCGCGTGGGGCTGCACCTGCATGAGAACATGGCGCTCTCTTTCTGCCTGGCGCAGGAATTTCTGGACAAGCACCTGGGCCGCGATACCACTGTGGACGGCAGCCTGATGGGCATGGGGCGCATTCCCGGCAACCTGCCCATTGAGCTGATTGCCGACTATATGAACGAGACCCTTGGCTGCCATTATGACATTGACGAGATGATGGACGCCATCCAGGACCATATCGCCCCGCTGAAAGGCGAGACAGCCTGGGGTTACACCCCGGCTTACTTCCTGAGCGCACGGTACAACCTGCACCGCGATTACGCCGAGCATTATCTGGACAAAGGCGATTTGACCAACCGGGACATCAACCATATTCTGGCCGGTTTTGACCGCAGCAAGGCCACCGCATACGATAAAGACTATGCCGACCGCCTGTACCGCGAATACCAGAACCGCGCCATTGACGACACCGCCGCGCTGGATACCCTGCGCACCGCGTTTAGCGGCAAGACCGTGCTGGTGCTGGCCCCCGGTGCCAGCCTGGCGGACGAAACCGGGCGCAGCGCTGTGGCCGCCGCCAAGGCGGACTGCATTGTTTCAGCCAATTTCTGCCCGGAATTCTGCCAGCCGGATTACGCATTTTTTACCAACAGCAAGCGGTTTGAAAAGCTGGACCTTGCTTCCCTGCCCTGCCCTGTTGTGCTCACCTCCAACCTGCGGCCGCTGCCGCAGGGGGCTCTGGCGGTCAATTATGACCGGCTGGCTGCCCCGGATGTGCAGAACGCATCCCTTGGCAGCAACAGTGTACTGATGCTGCTGCGGCTGCTGCGGCTGTGCGGTGCCAAGGCTGTGCTGCTGGCCGGGGCCGATGGCTACAAGCCCGGTACCCCCGCCTATGCCGACAGCCTGCTGCACGCTCACACCGGGCGCGGAGCTGCGTTCAACACCGCCATGGCAGGTGCCATCAAAGCCTGCGGGCTGGATGTGACCTTTATCACCCCCAGCGAATACGCAAAATAACGAGGTTTGCCCATGATTCGACTTTTGGTTCTGGATGTAGACGGCACCATGACAGACGGCGGCGTGTACTATGATTCCACCGGCAACGAGCTGAAAAAGTTTGCCATCAAGGATGGGGCCGGGATCGTGCTGGCCCGCGCGGCAGGGATGCAGGTTATGATCTGCACCGGGCGCGAATGTGAAGCCGTGCGCCGCCGTGCCCAGGACCTGCACATTGACTATCTGTTCCAGAACGTACACGACAAAGCCGCCTTTTTGAGCAGGTTTATGGCTGAGCACAGCCTGACCAAGCAGGATGTTGCCTATTGCGGCGATGACCTGAACGATTTGACCGCCATGGCCCTGTGCGGCTTTGTGGCCTGCCCGGCCGATGCCGCCGGCCCTGTGCTGGGGCGGGCGGATTTCATCTGCCGCCAAAAAGGCGGCGAGGGCGCTGTGCGCGGCACGGTGGAAGAGATCCTGCTGCGGGACGGCCGCCTGCCTGCCGCCGTTAAAAAAGCCTTTGGCGCAAAGATTTGATGGGTGCGGCTGAAACGTTAAATATTCCGGTGTTTGTTTTGGACACCCCCTGAACGCTGAACCACCAAAACCGGGAGGAGCCCGTATGAGCAAAATAAAGGATTTTCTGAAAAGCCCGCTGGGCACCGCCTTGTGCGCCGCTGCTGCCTGCCTGCTGGCCGTGGTGCTGGTTTGGTTGGCCGCGGTGCGCCCCAACAATGACAAGAGCCTGTCGGAGCGCATCAGCGATGATTACAGCCAGTACAGCGCCGAGCTGGACGAAGCCAACGGCGCTGCCCAGACCTTTGATACCGACAATGACCTGCTGGCCATGGCCTTTGTGTTTGGCACCAGCAACGGCCAACCCACCGGTGAGCTGCACCTGGAACTTGCCGATGCCGACACCGGCGAGGTGCTGGCCCGCTCCACCGGCGATATGGCGAACATTGTGGCCGGGCAGTACACCGGCATGGGGCTGGATACCCCCGTGACCGGCAGCGCAGGCCGCCGCTACCGCGTGACCCTGAAACCGGAGTATACCGGTTCCGGCCGGTTGACCGTGGGCTGCAGCAACGGCGCTGTGCTGTGGAACGATAGCTTTACCGTAAACGGCGAAGCCGTGGACGGCACGCTGGCGCTGCTGGTGACTTACAAACAGATTGGCGGATTTTTGACCCGGTTCTTTTTGCTGGTCGGGCTGCTGGCCAGCGTTGTGGTGTTCCTTGGCATTTATTTTGCCATGCGGGGCCGCATGCCGCTGCACCGGCTGGTGTTTGTGCTGGTGCTCTGCTTTGGCATGCTGTACAGCTTTGTGCTGCCGCCCTATGCCGCACCGGACGAAAAATACCACATCAACCAGTCTTTTACTTTAGCCTGCAAATGGGCCAACGTGCTCTCGCCGGATGAATGGCGGATGGGCAATGTGCCGCTGGATATGACCTACCGCCGCGAGCACGACTTTGACCCCCTGCTGCAAAACGAAAAGACCACCGTGTTCAGCTGGCAGGAACTGAGCGAGAACCTGTTCACCACCACCCCTGACAGCTTTGACAGCCACACTGCGCTGGAAGAACTGCAGACCGACCGCAATCCCACGCTGTATCTGTTCAGCGCGGCAGCGGTGTTCCTGGCATATGTTTTTCACCTTGGCTTTGTTCCGGCGCTGATGCTGGGGCGCACAGCAAATTTAATTGTGTTCGCTTTGTTAGCGGCGCTGGCCGTTAAAGCCGCGCCGTTTGGCAGGCGGGTATTCGCTGCGGCGGCCCTGCTGCCCATGGCGCTGCATCTGGCGGCTTCTTTCAGCCGGGATTCCCTGCTGCTGGGGCTGGCGTTTGCCTTTACTGCGCTGTGTATGCAGGCGATTTTTGGCTGCAAGGACGGCACGGTACTGCCGTTGCGGCTGTGGCTGCCGCTGGCGGTGTTCGGCATCCTGCTGGCACCGGCCAAACTGGTTTACCTGCCGCTGGCAGCGTTGTTCCTGCTGATTCCCAACAGCCGCTTTGGCCAGAGCGCCGCAACCAAAAAAGCCGCTTATCTGGCCGGATGCGTGCTGCTGGCGCTCAGCATCAACCGCGCTGTGCTGGTCACCTCGGTGGCCGGTTCTGCCGGGTTTGAAAATCAGACTACCCAGGCGGGAACCACCTCCGCACAGGGTTCTACCCCGGCTGCCGCGGTTTCTTATACAGCAACAGAGGCAGCTGACAATCGTACCCTGCATGCTGCCCCTGCCGCGGGTGACGGCAAAACCTCCAACCGGTTTGCCAACATGCCTGCCGAGTACCGCGAAAACACGGCTTCCAACTTTGTGCGCCGCCTGTATTACTGCGTGGAGGGCGTGACCGAGATCCCGCAGAAGGAGCTGGAGTTCTGGGTGCAGGCCTTGCAGGAGGGCGATGTGACCGCCGCCGTTCTGGGCCAGAGCTTTTTCTTCAGCCCGGAGGAAGTGGAGCATTCCAGCCTGACCGATGATGAATTCATGAGTGCGGCTTCCCTGGTTTACCTGGACCGCGACCTGATGACCACCGACGCCGAAATGTGCCGGGAACGGCTGGCCACTGCTGACCGCCGAGACTTTTTCAAGTCCATGTTCAGCAGTGATGAATGTGCAGAGCTGCTTTCCGCCTGCCAGATCTACCCCGGCGTGGAGGATGACCGCTACCCGCTGGACCGCAATGTGCTGATCAAAGAGATCGAAGCTGTCCGTACCGTGCGGGACAGCCAGAGCACCCCCAGCGAGGAAGACCAGACCACCTTTACCCCCGGTTACATTCTGCACAATCTGCCCGCCGTGGCTATGCTGCTGGTACGCAGCGTGGTGCAGGATGCTGACAACTGGGTGCGCGGCCTTGTGGGCGGCAGCTTAAGCTACAGCTCGCTGGACCTGGCTTGGTTCTGGGTGTTGGCGCTCTACCTGCTGCTGTGGTATGCCGCCGTTCCGGCGCAGGATGTTCCCGTGCCGGGGCTGCCCCAGGGGCGCTACCGGGTGTGGTGTGCGCTGGCCGCGCTGCTGTGCGCCGCGTTGGCCTTTGCCGGCTGCCTTGTGTGGACCCCGACCTATTACCAGACCGTTTACGGCTTCCAGGGGCGGTATCTTCTGCCCGTGCTGCCGTTGCTCCTGCTTACCTGCCTGCCCCGCCGGGTCCAGGTTACCAGCGGCAAACAGTCCGCCTGCACCCTGGTCTGCTGCCTGTGCGTAGTCAACGCCGGGGTATTGCTGAACGCCATGCTTGCGGTGATTGCCCGATGACGATTTGTTATTTTTCTGCGCAGTACCTGCCCACGGTGGGTGGTGTGGAGCGCTACACCTGGAACCTTGCCCGCTGCACTGTTGCCGCCGGGCACCGCGCCATTGTGGTTACCAGTGCTCTGCCCAACCTGCCGAAACACGAAATTGACGGGGACGGCATTGAAATTTACCGCCTGCCCGTCTGGCCTGTCATGAACGGGCGCTTTCCTGTTATCAAGCCGGGGGCGCGCTTCCACGCGCTGACCGCGCAAATCTGGGCGCAAAAGCTCGATTTCTGCGTGGTGCAGACCCGCATGTACACCCAAAGCGTCTGGGCTGCCCGCGCGGCCAAGCGCCGCGGTATCCCCATGCTGGTTATTGACCATTCCACCGGATACATGCCGATGGGCAGCGGCCTGCTGGGGGCCTGCGGGCGGCTGTATGAGCAGATTGCCTGCCGCCTGGTGCGCGGCACCGGCGCGCCGTTCTATGGCGTTTCCGCCGCTGCCTGCCGCTGGCTGCACACCTTTGGCATTACGGCTGCAGGAACCATGCCCAACGCCATTGACCCCGCTGCTTTGGAACAGGAAGCCGCCCACGCGCCAGACTGGCGCGCCAAGCTGAACCTTGGCGACCGTAAGATCGTGCTGTTTGTGGGCCGCCTGATTCCCGAAAAGGGCGCCGGATTATTAGCCCAGGCCGTGGCCCAGCTGCCGGGCGTTGTTCTGGTGGCGGCTGGCAGCGGTCCGCAGCAGCAGGAACTGGCGGACCTTGGGGCCGTTACCCCCGGTGCCCTGCCGCATGATGCGGTGGTTCAGCTGCTGCGGCAGGCAGATGTATACTGTCTGCCCACCCGGTATGCCGAGGGCTTTCCCACCACCTTGCTGGAAGCCGCGGCCTGCCGCTGCCCCATCGTGTGCACCCGTACCGCTGGAACCGAGGAGCTGCTGCCGGACGATACCCACGGCATTGTGCTGCCCGGCCAGCCACAGGACGCCACGGTGGAAACCATCCGTGCCGGGCTGCAGACCCTGCTGGATGATCCCGCCCGCGCCCATGCCTGTGCCGAGGCGGCGTACCGCAATGTGTACGCGCACTTTACATGGGATGCCGTATTTGATAAAATGATGGGGATCATAAACCAAAGCTGACATCTGCCCGGTGTTTGCCGGGCAAGTGGATAAGGAACATTTGTTATGTCAAAATTGCTGATTGTTATTCCTGCATATAATGAGGAAGCCAATATTGTCAAGGTCGTCAACGGCATTGTCAAGAACTACCCGCAGTATGACTATGTTGTAGTCAACGATGGCAGCCGTGATAAAACCGCGGCCATCTGCCGGGAACATGGGTTCCGCTTGATCGATCTGCCAGTCAACCTGGGGCTGGCAGGTGCATTCCAGACCGGGCTGCGCTATGCCGCCGAAAACGGGTATGACTGCGCCATGCAGCTGGATGCTGACGGCCAGCACCGACCGGAATATATCGCCGCCATGCTGGAAGAGCTGGAAAGCGGGGCCGACATCGTGATTGGCAGCCGCTTTTTGACGGTGAAAAAGCCCAAAAGCCTGCGCATGCTGGGCAGTTACATCATCAGCTGGTCCATCCGGCTGACCACCGGCCGTGCCATCTGCGACCCCACCAGCGGCATGCGGCTGTTCAACCGCGCCATGGTGGAAGAATTTGCCCAAAATTTGAACTATGGCCCGGAGCCGGATACCATCAGTTACCTGATCAAAAACGGCGCTGTGGTACGCGAAGTACAAGTTACGATGGGCGAGCGCGAGGCCGGTCAAAGCTACCTGACCTTTTGGCGCAGCATTGAATATATGGTCAAAATGTCCATCTCCATTTTGCTGATTCAGTGGTTCCGCAAGCGGGACACCGAAACGCCTTACCCGGAAAGGAGCCTGTAAGCCATGTTTGATCAGCCAATTATCCGTGTATGCCTTGTGTTGGGCAGCCTGATCACCGCAACCTATATTCTGCGCCGCGTGCGTTTGGCTAAGGTGCAGATCGAAGATACCATTTTCTGGCTTCTGTTCAGCGGCATTCTGCTGATTTTGGCCATCTTTCCCGGCATTGCCTACTGGGCGGCGTATCTGCTTGGGTTCCAGAGCCCCATCAATTTTGTTTATATCGTCATCATCTTTTTGCTGCTGGCCAAACAGTTTTTTATGTCCATCCGGCTCAGTCAGCTGGACAGCAAGGTGCGCATTTTGACCCAGCGCGTTGCCTTGAACGAAGAAAAGATCGAACGCGAAAAATTAGATTTGTAATCCCCTATCTTGTATGGTATAATATTTTTTATTGATTAAGGTGTAGCTGAAAACAAAGAAAATGACGCATATTTCGCAAACGCAAGACGGGTTTAAGGCAAAGTCCGGCTGTGCTTGTAGAAACAGGCTATATTTTCGGCTTTTCGGATACAACAACAGCGAAAGAAGGTTGTAAGAGATGGCTTTTACCCCCAGTCTGACCTATAAGGGCCGCCCGCTGGTGCGCTGCGGCAACGATATTTACTATGGTTCTATGCATGACCCCTATGTTGTGTACCTGCAGGTACTGACCACCAAAAAGGAAGGCAATGCCGACGTGGCCGATAAGGTTCACATTGTATTGCTTTCCACCGATGAAAGCAAGCCTCTGCCGGCGCGCATTGTGCGCCAGGCCAACAAGGCCGGCGGTTTGTTCAACGCCCTGACCTTTGGCGATATCATGCTGCGCAACCAGCTAAAGAACGAGAAAAAGTAAACAGGAACCCACAATGCCCGGTCCGTTTGGACCGGGCTGTTTTTGTTGTACTTCATCCCTGTGCCGCAGGGCGTTGCTACCTGACCACGCCGGAGCTTTTACATCATTGAGCATCACAAATTTTATAATGATATATTGTCTTACGGTTTCGGAACGGTCAAGCATCGTCCCCTACACATCGTCTACAGGTTTATGGCAGCGTTTGCAACCTCGCTGCAAATTACTTTCTTCCCCAATAATCAAAAAATCACCCCTGCGGCCAGAATAATCCAGCCACAGGGGTGATTTTCTATCTGTTATTCTATTTCGTGCACTTAACCGCTTACTCGATGGTCACATCGGTACTTTCGGCTTCTGCATCGGCGGGCATCTCGGCATCGTCGGGCAGAACTTCCACATCGAAAGCTGCGCCGCACTCTGCGCAGACGATCTTATCGCTGTCCATCAGGGTGTCTTCATCCACAATGTTGACGGTACCGCAGTTGGGGCAGGTGACTTCATAGCTGGTTTCAAATGCGCCGTCGTCATCCTCGTCCTCATCTTCGTCCTCATCGTCATCGCCGAAGATGTTGTCCACCAGATCATCCATATCTTCATCAATGGCGTCCAGCTCGTCAAAAGCCTGATCCAGGGCATCGTCATGCTCGCTCACAACATCGGCCATCTCTTCCAGCAGGTCCATCATTGCAACAATGATCTTGCCTTCCTGGGTGGTGGGGTCAAACTCCATCCCTTTCATCATACCGCGGATGTAAGCGGCCTTTGCATTCAGATCCATAGCCATAAGGGAAAACCTCCTTCACGCACTGTAAACAGGGTGTTTGTTTTTGCAATTTTCCAAAAAAGCCGGGACGCGGCAAAAACCACGGCCCGGCCATTTGTTTTAAGATCAGACGCGCTCCATATACTCGCCGGTGCGGGTATCGATGCGGATCTTGTCGCCCTCGTTGATGAACAGGGGCACGCGGATCTCGGCACCAGTCTCAACCTTAGCGGGCTTCAGGGTGTTGGTAGCGGTGTTGCCCTTGAAGCCAGGCTCAGTCTCGGTAACTTCCAGCTCGATGAAGTTGGGGATTTCAACGCTGAAAACCTTGCCCTTGTAGGACAGCAGTTTGCAGATTTCGTTTTCTTTGCAGAACTTGAAGTTTTCCGGCACATCGGCAGCGGCAACGGGGATCTGCTCGTAGGTTTCATTATCCATGAAGTAGTACAGGTCGCCATCCTCGTAAGAGTAGGTAACCTCACGGCGCTCAATGAAAGCCTGGGGGAACTTAGCGGTCGGGTTGTAGCTGGTTTCAACAACGGAACCGGTAATCACGTTCTTGGTCTTAGTGCGCACAAAAGCAGCGCCCTTGCCGGGCTTAACATGCTGGAACTCAACGACCTGAAGGACCTGGCCGTCCTGCTCAAAAGTTACACCGTTACGAAATTCGCCTGCAGAGATCATATAGGAACTCCTCCATAATTTTAGAATCGGGCCTGTTTGAAAAAGCGGCCCCGCCGCCCATCAAGCAATGCCATTGCATTGTCATACCTGTAAGTATTTTACCCGAAAAGCGCCAGTATTGCAAGAGGTTAGCGGGATTTTCGGGTGATATTTTGGTTTTTTTCGGCTTTTGTTGGCTGTTTTTGGGCTTTCTCAGCCTTGTTCATACAGTTTTTTCAGCGCCGCCGCATCCTCGGCCTGGGTTCCGGCGGATTCACAGATAATGGTGGGCGCCAGGCCACGGGTTTTCAGCAGCTGCATCAGCGGGGCAGGCGGCGGGCCAAACTCGGTATCCGCAAAAGTCAGGTGGCATTTTTCCCCACCCTTGGTGTAGGCAATGCGGGAAAAATGCGCGTGGAACTTTTTGGCCCGCTCCCCCGGCAAGGCTGCGGCAATGGCATCCAGGATGGCGGCGTAATCTGCCAGGGCGGTCTCATCGTTCAGCTCGGTGCCCTGACTGCGGGCATACAGGTGGCCAAAATCCACGCAGGGAATAATGCGTTCATCCACACTGCAAAGGGCCAGCACTTCATCCAGCGTGCCCAGCTGGTTCACCTTACCCATCGTTTCAGGGCAAAGGATACAGTTGCCATAACCGGCTTCATCCACGGCCTGAACGGCGCGGCGCATGGTGTCCAGTGCCTTTTCCAGTGCGGCTTCCCGGCTCTGCTTGCCGCAGCTGCCCGCGTGGAAGATGACCCTGCGGCCGCCCAGTGCCTTGACCAGTGCGCAGCTTTGCAGCAGGTAGTTCACGCTGTTCAGCCGCTTGTCCTCCTCCAGGCTGCTCATGCTGATGTAGTACGGCGCATGGACCGAGAAAGTGATGCCTTTTGCATCAAACGCTTCTTTTAAGGCGGCGGCTTTATCCAGCCCCAGGCGCACACCGCGCCCACACTGGTATTCAAACGCCGTCAGCCCAAAGGAAGCCGTATACTCCGCCATGGCCTGCGGGTCAAAGCTGCGGACACGGTAGCTGTCCGAAAGCCCAGCCGTGCCAAAGCGCGGTGCTTCACTCATACAGGCGGCCCCCTTTTTGGTAATACCGGTCCAGCCAGTAGGGTTCAAACCTGCGCTTGAACTGCACACCGCGCTGGTGGTCGCCTCCACGCGGCATGGTATACAGGCAGGGGATGCCGTACAGCCCCGCGGCAAGGCGGTCCGTAAAGATCTGGTCGCCCACCATGGCCATCTGATTTTTGCGAACGCCAAGGCGGCGGCGGGCAACGGCCAGGCCGACCGGCAGCGGCTTGCAGGCCAGCGGCACCCAAGCCAGGCCCACACGGTCCGCAAAGGGGCGCACGCGGGCGGCGGTATTGTTGGAAACAATCGTCAACCGCACACCCGCGGCACGCATAGTATCCAGCCATTGCTGCACGGTGGCATCCAGCTGCTGGCTGCCATCCCCCGTCAAGGTATTATCCACATCCAGCACCAGGGCGGTGATACCGTGCTGGCGCAGGAACTCCGGCGTGATGGCCTCAATGGCACGGAAAATATATTCAGGGGTAAGAAGCATAGACAAACTACCTTATTATAAGCGCGGGGCAGCGGGCAAGCGCCACCCCGGGTTTTAGATATAAAGAAAGAACAGGCCCGCATCTCTGCGAACCTGTTCTGCCGTTCCTTTGGGTAAACACGGTTATCGAAAACGGCGGCATAGCCGCTGCGATGGCTCCGGATTACTTAAACTTGCGCTTGCGGGCGGCTTCGGACTTCTTCTTGCGACGCACAGACGGCTTCTCATAAGCCTCGCGCTTGCGCACCTCAGCAAGAACACCGCTGCGGGCAGTGCTGCGCTTGAAACGGCGCAGGGCGCTCTCAAGGGATTCGCCCTCTTTGACACGGATCTCCGACATCTTTTTCCCTCCCTTGGTCTGAGACAGGAGTTTGCCGGTCAATCAAAATTACAATCAACCAGTAACTGAAATTATACTATACTTTATAGGCTCCTGTCAACCACGATTTTACGCGTTCTGGCCCACTTTTTGAAATTTCATAAAAAGTTCAGTTTTTTGCCCTCATACGCGGGGTCTGGGCAATAGTTTATTCAAAATAATAAATAATAATGAATAAAGAATAATGCTGGTTCTCCGCCCGCAGCGGCGCAAATAAAATAGGTTGGC
>ENA-UOJI01000701-UOJI01000701.1-human-gut-metagenome-genome-assembly--contig:-P79-NODE-701-length-23877-cov-11.694778_pt1 | contig 23877 bp, 28 predicted proteins | sample MGYA00242346_ERZ723893 | MGnify/ENA metagenome assembly ERZ723893 | reverse complement strand
TAAGGGGTGCTTTTCCATGGAAAAAGCAATAAAGCGCTATTGGCCCGTATTTGTGCTGCCTACCCTTATTGCCTTTATTATCGGCTTTGTCTGGCCGTTTATTTGGGGCACGGGGTTGTCCTTCTGCAAATTCACGACCGTTAAAAATGTGTCCTTTGTGGGACTCAGCAACTATAAAATGATCTGGTCCGATGCCACCTTCATGCATGCGTTCTGGTTCACCGCTGCCTTTACCGTGGTGTCCACCGTGCTGGTCAATGTGCTGGCCTTCGGCATTGCCCTGCTGCTGACCCGCGGCATGCGCGGCACCAATGTGTTCCGTACCGTCTTTTTCCTGCCGAACCTTGTCGGCGGTATCGTTCTGGGCTACATCTGGCAGATCCTGCTCAACGGCCTTTTGACCGCGTGGGGCAAGCCGCTGCTGGCACTGAATGCCACCTACGGCTTCTGGGGCCTGATCATTCTGATGTGCTGGCAGCAGATCGGTTATATGATGATCATCTACATTGCCGGCCTGCAGAATGTCCCCACCGATCTGATCGAGGCTGCCCGCATTGACGGTGCTACCTCCCGCCAGATCCTGTTCAAGATCAAGATCCCCATGGTTATGCCGAGCGTTACCATCTGCACCTTCCTGACCTTGACCAACTCCTTCAAGCTGTTCGACCAGAACCTGTCTCTGACCGCCGGCGAACCCGCCAAGCAGTCGATGATGCTGGCGTACAATATTTACGATACCTTCTACGCCCGCTCCGGACCCCAGTGGAAGGGCATCGGTCAGGCGAAGGCTGTCGTATTCTTCCTGTTTGTGGTCGTGATCTCGCTGATCCAGCTGCAGGCCACTCGTTCTAAGGAGGTTCAGCAATAATGGGTGCAACAAAAAAAGACCGCCGTATCAATGCGGTATTGTCCGTTTTGCTGGGTATTTTGTGCGTAGCATGGCTGTATCCGGTATTCATGATCTTGATGAACTCCTTAAAGACTGAGCGCGCTATCACCACCACCCATGCCTTTGAGCTGCCCAATGCAGATACCTTTGTGGGCTTAAAAAACTATATCTACGGCATTCAGGAGATGGACTTCTTGTCCTCTTTCTGGTATAGTTTTATTATCACTGTCAGCTCTGTCGCACTTATCCTGCTCTGCTGCTCGATGTGCGCGTGGTATATCACCCGCGTGCAGGGTGTGCTGTCCAAGGGCATGTACTATCTGTGCGTGTTCAGCATGATCGTACCGTTCCAGATGGTTATGTTCACGCTGGCCAAGACGGCTGACGCCTTAAAGCTCAACAACCCTTATAATATCTGCATCATCTACTTGGGCTTCGGCGCAGGCCTTGCGGTGTTTATGTTCACCGGCTTTGTCAAGAGCATGCCCATCGCCATTGAGGAGGCCGCCATGATTGACGGCTGCAATCCCCTGCAGATCTTCTTTCAGGTGGTCTGCCCGATCCTCAAGCCCACGATGATCTCCACCGCTATTCTTGAAACCATGTGGGTGTGGAACGACTATCTGCTCCCCACGCTGGTGCTGGATATCAAAACCTTCCGCACCATTCCCATGGCGATCCAGTATTTCCGCGGCAGCTACGGCAAGGTAGAAATGGCCCCCATGATGGCCTGCATCATGATCACGGTTCTTCCGGTCATCGTGCTCTACCTCTTCTGCCAGAAGTATATCATTGACGGCGTGGTGGCCGGTGCAGTCAAGGGTTGATTTCAACCGAAAGAAGGCCTCACCATGACGATCAAAGACATTGCACGAGAATCCGGCTTCGCGGTCGGCACAGTGTCGCGGGCGCTGAACAACGCCCCCGGCATCAGCGAGGATACCCGCCGGCGCATAATGGAGGTAGTCAACCGCCACAATTACGAGCCCAACGCCAACGCCAAGCACTTAAAGCAGCAGGCAAATGACGGCATTGTCCTGATCGTAAAGGGCACCCAGAATATGCTGTTCGCAGATATTCTGGAGCAACTGCAAAGCGAGATCGCCAACCGCGGTTATGTACCCACTGTCTACTATATCGACGAGGAAGCCAACGAGGTCGCGCAGGCCAGGCGTATCTGCGCCGAGCGCAAGCCCTACGGCATTATGTTTCTGGGCTCCAACCTTGAGTATTTTACGACCGAGCTGGAAAGCCTGCGCATCCCCTGTGTGCTGCTGACCAACAGCGCCGCCAGCCTGCAGATTTCCAATCTGTCCAGCGTGACGGTTGATGATATGGCAGCGGCCGACCGTATGATTGAGTATCTGTACGATCACGGGCATCGGCGCATTGGCGTGATCGGCGGCTATCCCAACCTGTCAAGGCCCAGCTTATCGCGTTTGGCCGGTGTGCAGGGGGCTATGCTGCGTCTGGGACTGCCGTTCTCTACGGATAAGCAGTATGCCCATGCGCGCTTTTCCCTTGCAGACGGCTACAAGGCGATGGAGCATCTGTTGGAGACTGCCCCGGATATTACCGCTGTGTTTGCCATGTCGGACATTATGGCTCTGGGTGCCATACGCGCCCTGCAGGATCACGGTCTGCGCGTCCCGCAGGATATCTCCGTTACGGGCTATGACGGCATCGCTCTCGGACAGTACAGCGTTCCCCGCCTGACGACCATCCGCCAAAATAAAGAGCAGCTGGCCCTGCGCAGCGCCAAAATTCTGCTGCACAAAATCAAGGAACCCGGCACCGCCGTGCATGAGGTGGTTCCTTTTGAACTCATCGAGGGAGAGAGCGTAACGAAACTCTCCCCGTAAGAAAAAGAGGTTTTCCGGATGAGAGCAAGCGGCATTTTAATGCCCATTTCCAGCCTGCCCTCCCCTTACGGTATTGGTACCATGGGGCAGCAGGCACGGCAATTCGTAGACTTTTTATCCCAAGCGGGGCAGGCATACTGGCAGATCTTACCCGTCTGCCCGACAAGCTACGGCGACAGCCCCTACCAATCCTTTTCCACCTATGCAGGCAACCCCTATTTTATCGACCTTGACACCCTTGCGGCACAGGGTCTGCTGAAGCCGAAAGAGTACAAGCACATCGACTGGCAATGCACACCGGAGCAGATCAACTACGGCGCCTTGTATGAGAAGCGCTACGCCGTACTGCGCACCGCCTGTGAGCGTCTGTTGGCGGCACCCCCGGCCGATTACCGGGATTTCGTCAGGAAAAATCGCTTCTGGTTGCCGGACTACGCACTGTTCATGGCGTTGAAGGACGCACACGGCGGTGCCTGCTGGCAGGAATGGGAGAATCCCCTGCGTAAGCGCGAGCCGGGCGCCCTGGAGGCTGCCCGCAGAACCTATGCCAAGGACATTGCCTTTTGGCAGGCTGTGCAGTACCTGTTCTACACCCAGTGGCAGGCGCTGAAGGAATACGCCAACGACAAGCATATCCAGATCATCGGGGATCTGCCCATCTATGTCGCGCTTGACAGTGTCGATGTCTGGAGCAGCCCGCAGGATTTCCAGCTTGATGCCGATCTCAACCCTACCGAGGTGGCAGGCTGCCCACCGGATGGGTTCTCCGCCACAGGGCAGCTGTGGGGCAATCCGCTCTACGACTGGGACGCTATGGCGCAGAACGGCTATGCTTGGTGGGTTCGTCGCATCCGCCACATGTGCAGCATCTATGATGTGGTGCGCATCGATCACTTCCGCGGATTTGCGGGGTACTATGCCATCCCCTACGGCAACAAAACGGCGGAGGGCGGACGCTGGCGCACCGGCCCCGGCTATGCACTGTTTGCCGCTATCAAGAAAAAGCTCGGTGAGCCCCGCATCATTGCCGAGGATCTGGGCTTTTTGACCGACGATGTCAATGCCCTGCTGCGCAAATGCGGTTACCCCGGCATGAAGGTGCTGGAATTCGGCTTTGACAGCCGCGACGGCGGCGATTACCGCCCCCACGGCTACCCGGTGAACAGCATTGCCTATGTTGGCACCCATGACAACGAGCCGGTCAACGGCTGGATGGCTACGGCCGCTCCTGAAGATGTGGCCCGCGCGGTGCGTTACCTCAACCTGACCAAGCAGGAGGGCTACCACTGGGGCATGATGCGCGGTATCTGGGCCAGCGCTGCCGAGCTGAGCATCGTGCAGGCGCAGGACCTTCTCGGTCTGGGCCATGAAGCCCGCATGAACACCCCCTCGACCTTAGGCGGCAACTGGTGCTGGCGTGCCAAGCGCGGCGCTTTTAATGACCGTCTGGCCGTCAAGCTGCACGATTTGACAGAGCTGTACGGCCGCCTGCCGGAATAATACCAGATCAAGGGGGGTTCTCTCCCCTACTCCCCCTTAAAGATAACGCCCGGAGTAAACAAGCCGTTTTCGGCTTATTTACCCCGGGCGTTTGCTTTACTCAAGCAGCAGCCGGGTTTTTAAACAGCGTATGAATTTTTGCCGCAATTTCTTGACCCGTCCGGCTTTGCTATGCTTATAATAGATGTATAAACTTTTCTACTTATGGAGGAGCCCATGACAAAAAACACCCCTTCAACGGACAGGCCAAATCCCCCCGCGTCCCGCCCCAGTATTATTCTGGATAAAGAAACTGCCCGCTATATATTCCGTGCGCTGCTGCTGACGATAGTATTTGCGTGGGCGCTGATAAATCTGCAGGCTGTACTGCAGTTTTTGGGCCGGGTGCTGGCAGTGTTTTCACCGTTTCTTATGGGTGGCGCCATTGCCTTTGTCATTAACATTTTGCTCTGCCCGTTAGAGCGCATTTGGCAGCGCATCTGCAAAAAAGCGCCCGACAAGCTGACGCGCCCGGTATGCCTGACCCTGAGCACGCTGTTGGTGCTGGGCATTTTATTTGCGGTAGTGTTTATGATGCTGCCGAGCGTACAGGAATCTGTCTATGAATTTGTGCGCAATCTGCCAAACTACGCCGAAAAGCTGGGGCATTGGTGGGCAGGAACGGTGCAGTTTGCTGCAAAATACGGGGTCATTTTACCGGAATATGCGATGGATACCGATCTGTTGATGGATAAAATCACGGCGTTGCTCCACGATGAGGGTAGCGGTATCATCACCGTGACTCTTGGGGCGGCAACCTCGGTTTTTTCCAGCCTTATAAATGTGCTGCTGGCTCTGGTGTTTGCTTTGTATCTGCTTGCCAAAAAGGAGGTCGTTTCCGCGCACCTGAAAACCCTTGCTGTGACGGTGCTGCCGCAAAAAAGTGCGCAGCGGGTACTGCATATTGTATCGTTGACCAGACAGAGCTTTACCAATTTTGTGACCGGTCAGCTTACCGAGGCTGTTATCATCGGTATTCTGTGCTTTTTGGGTATGCTGATTTTGGGCATCCCGTATGCCGGGGCAGTTTCTGCCTTTGTCGGCGCTACGGCGCTGATTCCGGTGTTCGGCGCGTGGATCGGCGGCGGTCTTGGTGCGTTTTTGATTCTGCTGGCCGACCCTCTCAAGGCGGTGTGGTTTGTGGTATTCCTGCTGATTTTGCAGCAGGTCGAGGGCAATCTGATTTACCCCAAGGTGGTGGGCAAATCCGTTGGTCTGCCGGGTTTGCTGGTGCTGATGGCCGTCACGCTGGGCGGTGAGGCGTTCGGCGTTTTGGGAATGCTGTTCAGTGTGCCTGTCTGCGCGGTGCTGTACAGCCTGTATCTTGAATTTATCAAAAACGCACAGCTGCAAATGCCAGCCGGCGCTGAAACCGAGGCATGATAACAACTGATGTTCTGCTGCGGATTTGCGATGCATTGGATTGCGATCTCGAGGACATTATGGAAACAGTTCATGAGTAATAATGATTAGTTTTTTATATCTACGTTAAAAGAAAAGGAGGTCATTTTATGGCTACAGAAAAGAGAAAAAGCAAGGCTCGGATTGAGCAATCCGCACTGCTCCCACCAAATCCAACTCCAAGTCCACTTATTGACCGGGACGAATGGATTAATAATGCTTCTACCGGATTTATTACATCAAGCAAGGCTAATCAAGAAATCTATCGCGTTATTCTTGAAACGTTATGGCCCAAAGGGCATGGAATTCCTGGTCCCGTCATTGACAGAGACGCAATACGTGAGGCAGTAAACACTGCAAAAGGGAAACAATATTTAGATGTTTTTCGGCGTTTGCGCGAACTTCAGGGGGAAGAAGGTTTTCTGGGAATCGTCAAACAGGGGAATCAATATCAGTTAATTGACACTAACATCTATCCGAAAAAGACTCCACGCACACATTTATCGGATGACAACTGGAGCAAAGTTCTGCTACACTACGGAAATGTATGCGCTGCCTGTGGAAATGCGCCAGATGAAAAAGGATTCCAACAAGATCATAAGGTTCCACGTTCCCGCGGAGGCACAGATGCCCTCACCAACTGGCAACCACTTTGTGATTCTTGCAATAATATCAAAAGCACTGCCTGTCGTGGTTGCAAAGAGGATTGCAGCAAATGTAGTTGGGCATATCCTGAATATTACCGTCCAATAAAGATTCAAGGCTCGGTATTAAGGCTTCTTCATCAATACGCATCAGCACAAGGCAAGGATGCAAATGCCCTGGTAACTGAGTGGATTATGGAAAAAATCAATAAGCAATAAGACAAAATGCCATCTACTAACTTTTAGTCAGCAGATGGCATTTTTTATCTGTAGTTCTCTAAATGCGGATCATCGCAAAGAACCATGTTTATAATGTTGTCTATGGCTGTACCCAATGCAAGACCAACCAACGGAGGAATAGCATTCCCAATCTGAGCGTTTCGCGGAACATCCACTCCGCGTGCTGGACCGTTAAGGGTATATCTTCCCAAGAACTCGAAATCATCCGGAAAGGATTGTAATCGTGCCATTTCTCTAAGCGTTACAACCCTCGGATGCTTGTAGTGGATTAGTTCCTCGGGGGCAGTAGTAAGCGTAGAACTTGGCTTAGTTACATCTAATACAAACCTTTTGTTGGAGTGACATCCGTTTTCATATAAAAACTCCTTAGAAAGACGTCCTGCAGGTTGTGTTTCATGAGCTTTTTTGTAAAGAGCCACCGATTTTGAACTGTGGTTATTAAACCGATGACAGTTGGGGATATCTTTATCCATTGAATTCTTACGCATTAACTTTTGGTATGCACTTTGCGGCGCGAGATAGCGAACCGTTTTATATTTTGGAAATTCAGGCTCAGGCACTTTCTCTTCTCCAGATAAGTCACTAATTGCCTCTTCTATATTGACATACCGAGTGGTTGGCAGTTTTAATTCCTTTCTCTGCTTAATACTAATCTCCTTAAGGCAATCTTGAAGCAACTCGGTCACTCGAACATTTCCTGCAAACTCCTTTAAAATTCCAAATATAATTACTCGTTCGCGTACCTGTGGGACACCATAATCAGCTGCGTTTATAGTGACTCTCCCAACATTATATCCAAGTTCTTCAATCTCTTTTACAGCAGCGTCTGCAATACTTATTGAAATGCCATTTATAGGCTGAGAAATAAATTTTCTTGCAAATCCACCTACATTTTCAACAACACAAATTATAGGTTTAATCATCTGGATTGCCCGGATTTGTTTGAATACGAGTAAATTTCGGGGATCATTTCCATTTCTTGCGCCAGCAACGGAAAAACCTTGGCATGGAGGTCCCCCTGCAACCAAAGCAACTTTCCCGCGCAATTTCTTGAAATGATCACAAATATCTGGATCATCCAATACATCCTCAATAGCATGGGATTCCTTTGAAATCCAGTCCGGCCAACTTTGAAAATGCGGATACGGTGCATCGGCATCTATCAGATTATGCTTAAAAGTTGCATATGCCATTGGATCCTTCTCAATTGCAAATAGTCCATTCCATCCAGCATAGCCCAATCCCAGTGAGAGTCCACCGCATCCAGAGAAGAAATCAATATAGTATTTATTTTTTATCGCTTCCAAAAAAACTTGATTACCACTCTTCGTCCGAGCCATTTCTACTCTCCTTCCATGCCTCATCTACGGCTTGATGATCTATGTCATTCTGTTGGCAGAACTGAACAATTTTTCGCATCATCATACAATTAGGAACTGTTTTTCCTGTTTCCCAACGATTTACAGTTGAAAATGATACTTTCAATTCCTTTGCGAAGTCCTCCTGACTTAAAAAGCGACTCTGACGTATATTTCTTATTTCTTCTGATAAGACCATTTCTTCACTCCTTGTCATTGAGCAAAGCCCAATCATTTCACGGTCATAATTATAGCATTTCTACTGCAAAATTGCAAGACCTACGTTCGAAAGCAAGTCAGCTTCATATCAAACATCTTTATCTATCTGTATTTTTTCCTGCAGGCATCCGAGCAGAAGCATTTTTTCTACTTTTTTGCTGCAGCACCAGCTGTTTAGCACTATATTCGCAGTTTCCGCATTTCATCCAAGATGTGTCAACTGGCTCTCTTCTCCCACAATTCCACCCTTGGGGTAATACTTCGGTATGTAGGAATTTATGTTCTTGAAGTTAGGTTCGTTTTTTGCGTTTTTATTGTCAACCTGTCCGCTGCTATCGAGTTTTACCAGTTTATCTTTGTACCCCTTGTACTCAATAAGAATGGGGTAATAATTCAAAGCTTTGTCTTGAAGTAGAAGCTTTGCATCGGGGCGATTTCCACCAACACCACCATTCTTTGATAAGTAATCGTTGAGAGCTGTATCAATTTCCGTGTTTAGAGATTCCTGCTCCAATTTATAATCTAATCTATACGATCTGAGCCAACCATTCGCTAAATCAGCGATATTCGGCTCTATCGACTTAACAGTTGCTTTTGATGCCATCTTTATTTCTCCTCATCAGTAAATTCCAATATATCGTCAACGCCACAATCAAGCGTTTTACAAATTTTTTCAATAGTATCAAGGGACAGATAATTGTCACGCTTCAATCTCGTAATGATGTTTGCACTAAATCCTGCCTTTTCCATCAACTCTGCGTTGGTCATACCTCTGTCAATCATTAAATGAAACAATTTTTTATAGGTTCTTGCATCGTATGTTCCTCCAATCATAGGTTTAAAATTGTGTTAATAACGAAAAAAGGCGATACATGGTTATAAAAACCAAGTATCGCCAATTTTTCTTGTCGTACCCTGTACGGCAGCTACCCTATGTCAGTATTGTTCTCATACTGTCTTATTGGAGCACACCTCAGGCGGCCCCTCTTTCCTTGCAGCAGTCCCCTATTGTCTGGCTCCGCAGAACCAGCGGAGTTCAATCCAGTATCTTTCCGTCAATAGAGATCGTCACGACCTGCCACGGGATAAACTTTCCGCTTGCCTGCAGTGCTTTTTTTGCTGCCATCTCCAAACCGCCGCAGCAGGGCACCTCCATCCGAACGATGGTCACCTCCTGAATTTCGTTGCTGCGGATGATTTCGGTCAGCTTCTCGCTGTAATCCACAGCGTCAAGCTTCGGGCAGCCGACCAAAGTGACCTTGCCGCGCATAAATTTCTGATGAAAATTCGCGTATGCGTAGGCAGTGCAGTCCGCCGCAATCAAAAGTTTTGCCTTGTTGAAGTATGGTGCATTGATGGGGGCCAGCTTGATCTGCACCGGCCAATTCCTGAGCTGGGGAGCCTGACGCATCGGCTCTGCGATATTGCTGCCAGCCTCCCCCGGCTGTTCCAGCATACGCATCCGGGAGCCGGGGCAGCCGCCCTCATGCAGGTGCTTCATCTTTTCCTGTAATTCCTTTTTCTTCTTGCTTTCCTGCACGGCCGCCTCATCATATGCAGGTGCCTCTCGTTCTTCAAAGGTGATGGCTCCTGTGGGGCAGCCAGGCAGACAATCACCAAAGCCGTCGCAGAAATTCTCCCGCACCAGCTTTGCCTTGCCGTCAATGATGTCAATCGCGCCCTCATGGCACGCAGTTGCGCACAGACCGCAGCCGTTGCACTTGTCCTCGTCAATATGGATGATTTTGCGGATCATATTCTTACCTCCCGGTTTACATCGTTTTGCTTTTGCAACCCTATTATAGTATAATAAAGCAAACCTGTATGTTTGATTTCAAACAAGGAGATTTCTTTTATGCAAAATCATCTTTCCGTCCTGCGGAACTGTCCTTTCTTTACCGGTTTACATGAGGATGAGATTTTGTCCATTCTGCACTGCGTACAGGCAGTCGAAATTGCCCGTCAGCGCGGGGCTTATATTTTCCGCGCCGGGGATTCCACCGAGGTCATGGGCCTTGTGCTGTCCGGTACCACCCTTGTGATACAAGAGGATCTCTGGGGGCACCGCAACATCTTATCCAAGTGCAGCGCCGGGGATTTTTTTGGCGAGCCTTACGCTGCCACTCCGGGCGCTATTCTGAACATCAGCGTTGTGGCGGAGGAGGATTGTGAAATTCTTTTGCTCAATATCAAGCGGCTGCTCACCGCCTGTCCCACCGCCTGCGACCATCACCAAAAGCTTATCCGCAATCTCGTCAGCGTCCTTGCGAACAAGATACTGCTCTTCAATGATAAGGTTACGCATATCAGCAAGCGAACCACCCGGGAAAAGCTGCTCTCCTATCTTTCGGCCGAGTCGCTTCGGCAGGGGTCACTTTCCTTTGACATTCCCTTTGACCGGCAGCAGCTGGCGGATTTCCTCTGTGTGGAGCGCGCTGCCATGTCGGCAGAACTGTCAAAGCTGCAAAAGGAGGGCCTTTTGATCACAAAGCGGAATCACTTTGAACTGCTGACCCACTGACCTTGCCCCTGCTCCTGTGGTGTAATCACAGTTATAAAAATACACCTGTACCCCCGCAGAAACAAGATAGACGCGGTAAAGCCTCCGTACTATAATCATTTCTGCTGCCAAAAGACGGACATTGGTTTTTTTCAGGCCGGTCGTAAGCGCCATCCTAGAATAGGGTGCAGTAAATATGACCTTATGCTTTAAAAAGGCCGAGAGATTGCTGAAAGAGAGCAATCTCTCGGTCAGCGAAATTGCGCTGCAGCTAAAATTCACGAATCGGACGCACTTTTACAATCTGTTCCGCAAGAAGTACGGCATGACCCCGCAGGAATGCTCATGTGTGGTAAAGTAACAAACAAGAACTTGATAGCCAGCAGCTTACTATTCCGAATATGACAAAGGGAAAGAAGAACATAAAATAGTTTTTCTTTCCCTCATATTTTAGGCAAAAAGACCTTTTGCCCGTTCTCTTGCTTTTCGTAGATTGTCGGGAACATCATCTTCCTGCATTGTTTCATGCACTTTACATGAGCCTGCTTTTTCCGCAGTTTCATAATACCATTTTTTGTAGTCCAGCATGGAAAGAGTTTCTTTGAGCTGTTGAATTTGAAATAGAACAACCTGTCGTTGCTTTTCAATCAATTCTTTTCGTTTACTAATTGTTGTATCTCCCTCTATGCACCAGTCTATAAAGACTTTAATTTCTTTGATAGGCATACCTGTCTTTTTTAGACATTCAATAATGGAAAGCCATTCAAAATCAGTGTCTTTAAACATTCGTATGCCGCCATCAGAACGTTCTATAAACGGAAGCAACCCTTCTTTATCGTAATAACGCAATGTGGAAGGGGCTACACCTAATCGTTTTGCCATTTCACTAACGGTATATACCATAAATTGAACCTCTCATTTTCTGAAATTTTATGTGTATTTGGTATTGACTTAAACCCGACTTTAAGTTGTATCATTTAAACGAGCTTACAGGAGGATTATACCTGTTTCTTTAAAATGCGTCAATAGGAGGAAAACATGAAACAGAAGAATACTTTATCAGAAACATACACACTTATGAATGGAATTAACATTCCCAAGATAGGATTAGGTACATGGTTCATTCCAGATGATGAAGCGGCAGCAGCAGTTTGTAAAGCAGTAGAAATAGGCTATCGTCATATTGATACTGCACAGGCTTACGAGAATGAGCGTGGTATCGGTAAAGGTGTCCGGGATTGTGGAATAAGCCGCCAAGAGCTTTTTATTACAACGAAATTAGCCGCAGAATTAAAAACTTACGAGGAAGCTGCTCAGGCGATTACAGGCTCCCTTGAAAAAATGGGACTTGATTATATTGATTTAATGCTCATTCACAGTCCGCAGCCATGGACGGATTTTCGTGGCGGAGATTATGCAGCGGGAAACCGAGAAGCATGGAGAGCATTAGAGGACGCCTATAAAGCCGGAAAAATTCGTGCAATCGGTATATCTAATTTTCAAGAACATGATATTGAAAATATCCTTTCTTCCTGCACGATAAAGCCTATGGTAAATCAGCTGTTGGCACATATCGGGAATACTCCGGCAAATCTGATTGAATACTGCCGGGAAAACGGTATTTTAGTAGAAGCCTATTCGCCCGTAGCACATGGGAAAATTTTAAAGAGTGAGGAAGTTCAGGCAATCGCCGAAAAATATCAAGTAACTGTACCGCAGCTTTGTATTCGATATGATTTACAGCTTGGAACTCTCCCACTCCCTAAAACAGCAAACCCTGCACACATGCTTGAAAATGCAAAAGTCGATTTTGAAATTTCAGAGCAGGATATGGAGATTTTGAAATCTATCAAACCGCTGAAAGATTATGGCGAGTACAGTTCATTTCCTGTGTTCAGCGGAAAATAAAATATTCGAGGAGAGAAAAAATGAATAGACCTTATATTTTTTGTCATATGATGACTTCCCTTGACGGGAAAATTATGGGTTCTTATATGAACACCAAAGAGGGAGAAAACGCTGGAAATGTATTTTATAACATATCCTTTGGAGAAAATCCCTATTACAAACATCAAGGCTGGCTTTCCGGCAGAGTAACGACTGATGACAATTTTACTTTTTATGAAAAACCTGCATTAGACGAAAATGCCCCTGTCGTGCCGGAGGGGGATTCTGTTGCAAACGGAAACGCAGGTATGTACTATGTTTCTGTTGACCCTGCTGGAAAGCTGGGTTGGAAAAGCGGCAAGCTTACCTATGTTGATACCCACGCTCATGTGATTGAAGTATTGACAGGAAAAGCCAGCAATTCCTATAAAGCCTTTTTGCGAAAGTTAGGAATTTCCTACATCGTTGCCGGAGTGGAAACCTTAGATTATGAAATGGCTATGGAAAAGCTGAAAAAGCTGTTCGGTATTGAAACGCTTATGCTGGGCGGCGGCGGTGTTTTGAACTGGTCTTTTATTCAGGCTGGTATGTGCGATGAAGTAAGCGTTGTAATTGCACCTGTTGCAGACGGTTCTTCCAAGACTCCCGCCCTTTTCAATGCAAAAGATGAATGGGCTTCTGACACGCCTGTTGCTTTTGAACTTCAAAGTGCAGAGATAAAAGACGGCGGAAGTGTATGGCTTCGGTATTTAGTAAAACGATAAGGAGGGGCTTTATGAAACCGGAAAATATCAGCGTTTTTCCTATGGGAGAAAAGAATGAAGCATTTGCACAATATTTCGTTGGGCAAAGTTACTTGAATATGCTTTCCACAGAACGGGTAACAATCGGAAATGTGACTTTTGAGCCGGGTTGCCGTAATAACTGGCACATTCACCATAAAGGCGGTCAAATTCTGCTTTGTACCGCTGGACGGGGTTATTATCAGGAGTGGGGCAAAGAAGCACAGGAATTACACCCCGGTGATGTTGTGAATATTCCGCCGGAAGTAAAACACTGGCATGGTGCAGCAAAAGACAGCTGGTTTGCACATCTTGCCGTAGAAGTACCCGCAGAGGGTGCTTCCAATGAATGGCTGGAAGTCGTAAACGAAGAAGATTATGAAAAGTTAAAGTAAGGACAGAAAGGGGAAAACTTTATGGTTAAGCAGACAGCAGGACATGACGCACTGGGAACCTTTGCGCCGAAATTTGCAGAATTGAACGATGATGTTTTATTTGGGGAGGTATGGAGCAGAGAGAAACAACTCTCTTTGCGTGACCGCAGCATAGTGACCGTCACAGCGTTAATGGCGCAGGGCTTGACAGACAGCTCTTTCAGATACCATCTGGAAACGGCAAAAAAGAATGGCGTTACTGGCGAGGAAATGGCGGAAATTTTAACTCATGCTGCATTTTATGCAGGGTGGTCAAAAGCATGGGCTGCGTTTAGAATGGCAAAGGAAGTCTATGCTAAATAAGAGACATACCACAAGTCATTAGCAAATCCAGCCGAGACAGTCAATGGCAAGTGAATGGGCTTCGCCCACCGTTGACAGCCCCGACTGTCCTTGCTGGTGGGTAATCAAGGGGCGGCAGCAAAAAGTACTGCCGCCCTTTCCTATAATCGAAGAAAAGTAACTCATCGGCTTGAGAAACACCGTGATGGGGCAAAGACACTTGCAAAACGCGCGGTTATCCTTGCATGCAAAAAGCCTCTGCCGGTTGGGTATCGGCAGAGGCACTTTCATTTCCTCTTGTTTTTACTTTGTGCCTTTTTCAGGGATTTTTCCTCGCAGCGTTTCCAAACGGTTGAGTGCCTCGTTCAGAGTATCATCTTTCTTGGCAAAGTGGAAACGGATCAAATGGTTGACCGGCTCCCGGAAAAAGCTGGAGCCCGGTACCGCGCCTACGCCGACCTTGGCAGCCAGATCCTCACAGAATTGCAGGTCACTGTCATAACCGAACGCAGAGATGTCCAGCATCACATAATACGCGCCCTGTGGAATGTTGTGGACAAGGCCCAAATCGTCCAAGCCTTTGCAGAACAGATCACGCTTATGCGTATATTTTTGCAGCAAATCATCGTAATAGTCCTGCCCGAATTTCAAGCCAGGAATAACGGCCTCCTGTAATGGGGCTGCAGCGCCGACCGTCAAAAAGTCGTGTACCTTTTTTGCGCGCTCGATGATGGGCGCGGGTGCGATGACATAGCCCAGCCGCCAGCCTGTTACAGAATATGTTTTGGACAGCGATGAGCAGGAGATCGTCCGCTCCCACATGCCGGGCAGGGTTGCAAAGTAAGTGTGGGTGTGCGGCGCGTAGATGATATGCTCATAGACTTCATCGGTGATGACATAGACATCGTATTTATTCGCCAGTGCAGCGATGGTTTCCAATTCCGCACGAGTGAACACCTTTCCGCATGGGTTTGATGGATTGCATAAAATAAGCGCCTTGGGATGCTGGCGGAAAGCATCCTCCAACACCTCCGGATCAAAGTTGAAAGCAGGCGGTGTCAGTGGTACATAAATCGGCTCCGCACCGCTCAAGATCGTGTCCGCACCGTAGTTCTCATAAAACGGTGAGAAGATGACTACCTTATCCCCCGGGTTCGTCACCGTCATCATAGCGGTCATCATAGCCTCGGTGCTGCCGCAAGTTACGACGATCTCACTGTCCGGGTCGATGGTGCGGCCCATGTAGTGCGTCTGCTTTGCAGCCAGCGCCTCGCGGAAATTCTGTGCGCCCCAAGTGATGGAATACTGGTGGTAATCCTCATGGGCGACCTCGGCCAGACGATCCAAAATTGCTTTCGGCGGGTCAAAATCCGGAAACCCCTGTGAAAGATTTACCGCTCCATATTTATTGGAGATACGGGTCATTCGGCGGATGACAGAATCCGTAAAACCGGCAGTACGGTCAGATAACGGCTGCATGGGCAGTTGCCTCCCTAAAAATGAGATACATTTAGAATATTCTGCGGATCAAGCATATCAGCTCGGTATGCGGCCTTTTGCGCCGCATGGTGCAAGACACCCTTTATAAGCGCAGCCCTTTTATATCCTTGATGCGCGACAAAATCATATTACAGCTGCAGCTCTGCACACCGGGCAGGGTGTCGATGACTGTGTGCAAAAATGTTTCCATTTCCTCTGCAGAAGCCGCCACGGCGTGAACATGCAGCTTATCCCTGCCGGTCACGCGGTAGATCTGCGTGACCGTGTCGTGCCGGTCCAAAATCTGCGTGACCTGTGCCAGACAGCCGGGCGCTGTCTCGATCTCGAAGTAGCAGGACACCGCACCGCTGATTTTCTGCGGGTTTATGACGGTCGTATACTCCTCAATGATGCCCTTTTGCTCCAGCGTCTGGATCCTTGCCTTCACCGCGACTCTGGATATGCCGATTTTCTCCCCGATGTCCGAGTAGGAAATGCGCGCATTTTCTATGAGCAGCTGTACGATTTTCTGATCCAGTGTGTCCAGCCCGTCCAGATACATAGCGTTCCCTCCGTCTGTAAACTTTCTATGCGTATCATAGCACCATTCTTTCCAAAAGTAAATATGCCGTTGACGCGCCGTCTTTGCCGCGCTATAATAGTTGCGATCCGTAATTATCAACTTTCGTTTTGTGAGGATTCGTTATGAACCGAGATTTAACAAAGGGTCCTGTCGTGCGGTCAATGCTTCTGTTTGCCATCCCCATGATTTTGGGTGACCTGCTGCAGCAGTGCTATAACATTGCTGACACGCTGATCGTCGGACAATTTTTGGGACGAAACGCCTTGGCGGCAGTCGGGTCTGCCTTTACGCTGATGACCTTTTTGACCTCGGTCATTCTGGGGCTTTGCATGGGCAGCGGCGCGCTGTTTTCCATGCGTTTCGGACAGCGGGACGAAACTGCCCTGCAGGAAAGCCTCTGTGCATCGTTTTATTGCATTGCGCTTATCACCGTTCTTTTGAACCTTATCGCCTTTGCGTGCCTTGACGGACTTCGTATTTTTCTGCGGGTCCCTGCCGAAGTTTGGGGCGATATGCGCGTCTACCTGTTTATCGTCTTTTTAGGGATACCCGCCATTTTCCTGTACAACTTTTTCGCTTCGTTTCTAAGGGCCATCGGCAATTCAGTGATCCCGCTGGCCTTTTTGGCGGTTTCCTCGGTGCTGAACATCGTACTGGATCTCTGGTTTGTCGTAGGGTTAAACAAGGCGGTCGCCGGGGCTGCACAGGCCACCGTGATTGCGCAGTATATTTCCGGTGTGGGTATTGCCGTCTACACTTGGATGCGCTTTCCGCAGGTGCGCTCGGTTGCAAGGCCGCGCACCTTACGCGCACAGAGGATCCGGGAAATATTCTCCTATTCCTCGCTGACCTGTGTCCAGCAGTCGGTGATGAACCTCGGTATTCTTATGGTGCAGGGGCTTGTGAACAGCTTTGGCCCCGTTGTGATGGCAGCCTTTGCTGCTGCCGTAAAAATCGATGCCTTTGCTTATATGCCGGTGCAGGATTTCGGCAACGCCTTTTCCACTTTTATTGCGCAGAACTACGGTGCAAAGCAAAACGACCGCATACGCTCCGGTCTGAAAAGCGCTGTCTTGATTTCGGCTGCCTTCTGCGTGGTGCTGTCCGCGTTTGTCTGCGCATTTGCCAAACCACTGATGCTGCTTTTTGTCGATGCCGGGGAAACTGAAATTCTGCGTGAGGGTGTGCGGTATCTGCATATTGAGGGTTCGTTTTACTGCGGTATCGGCTGCCTGTTTTTGCTGTATGGCCTCTACCGCGCATTGGGTAAGCCGGGCATGAGCGTTGTACTTACCGTCATCTCGCTGGGCACCCGCGTTGCCCTCGCCTACCTGTTGTCCTCCCTGCCCTCCATCGGCGTAACCGGCATCTGGTGGTCTGTTCCCATCGGCTGGGCGCTTGCAGATTTTGTAGGATTTGTGTATTATAAAAAGAAAATCAACTTATATGACGGCAGCCAGCCATAAAAGACCGCCAATCGCCTTTAAAGGGAGCAGCTATGCAGATCAGCCAGTTTTTTCTCAACGGAGACATGAAAGGCGCTCTTGCCTATATGCGCAGCCATGAGGCGTTCAAGGAGATTCTTCCCGCCTATACCGCCATCTTTGAGGATTGTATATACCGCACCTATGAAATACCGGACATGCTCAACTCTGTTTTGCGATTGTATCAGGTATATTTCCGGGACACCTTTTATTGCGGCTCACCGGAAGCGACGGCCGCAGACAAGCTGTTGACCGGGCTGAAGCATCTTCTGAATATGCCGGATGCCGATGAAGATACTTTAGTCGAACAACTTCAGTCCATGTTTGAGGCAAACGGCTATCATGCGCTTTTCGGGAAAACACAGGGCTATTACGGCCCGTATATCTGGCGTGACACGGTTCCGACCGTCTACCGTGTCGAATTGCCGGATGGTGCAGCCGAATACACCGTCAACATTCTGAAAGGCTTCGTGTTCCGGAGTTGGCTGGATTATCTGACCTTCGGCAAGCAGGGTACGGGCGGCTGGGCTTCGCCCGATGGAACGATCAACTGCATCGAGCAGGCGTATGATTTTGAAAGCGAACGGTTTCTTGTATCTCTTTTAAAGCACGAGGCACAGCACACCGTTGACATGAAGCGATTCCCGGAAATCACCCCCGCGGAGTTAGAATACCGGGCAAAGCTGGTGGAGCTGCATTACTGCAGCAATTTAGGATTGCTGCAAAAATTTCTATTGGCAGCAGATGAACGAAAGAGCAAGGATAGTCATGCACTGGCCTGTGCGCAAATCAAACTTGCATTCGCACATACAAACCAAGCAGACCTTTCCTGCATACAGACAACAGCACTGGAGCTGCTTCACGCGCACACGAAAATAATGAAAGAAAAATACACTGTACCAGATGCAAGTCCATTATCTTCGTAATTTACTTATGCCCCTGCATCGTCCAAACATCTAATGCCAATATCTGCACATACGATCTCACCGCAGTACACGGCAGAATTTTTGGCAGCATGCAGCGGTTTATAGCTGTCGAATGTCACGGTCAGATCAGCACTGACAGCCCCTTCGGCAACCTCGCCGGTATCGGTGGCAATACCGCTTGGCAGATCGAGGGCCAACACAAATGCTCCCGCCGCCTGCGCGCAATGTATCAGCGCGCAGGCGGCGCGTCCGGCCGGGCGCAGACTGCCATGGAATCCGGTGCCGTACAAGGCATCCGCCACCACCCTGAAGTGCTGCGGCTCCAGAGCTGCAGCATCACGGCAGACGGCGATCTGAAGGCCCTCCAGGCGTGCATAATTTGTTATGGCATCAGGTGTTTTCGGCTCGCCCTCCGCCAGCAGGACCGTCACCTGCCAACCGTCTAAGGCAGCCGCACGGGCAAGCACAAAGCCGTCTCCGCCGTTGTTTCCCTTACCGCAAACAACAAGCAGTGATGCCGCTTGCGGGAATCGTGCCCGCAGCTGCGCGTAGGCAGCAAGGCCCGCATTCTCCATCATCTGCAGGTATGGGATTCCCCGTTCATTTGCAGCCCGTTCAATTTCTTTCATCTGTGCGGCAGTCACAATGCGGCGGTCCATCTCAAGTCTCCTTTTATCAGGCTTTCGACACACAGTCTTTGTGCCTGTATTTTCATCAAAGCTTGTGCCACATTATACCGCTTTAGGCTGCGGATTGCAATCGTCCCGGCATTAAAGCGCATCCTTCATGCTTTTTACATAGGCACCGATCTTATCCGTGGTCTCGGCCTTGGCGCTCTTGGTCGAAAGCGCCGCCAGAAAGGCAGCGTTCTGGGTCGGGGTCGTCCCCCTCCAGATGGATGCATCGGCTCTCGATAGATAAACTCATAGTACCACTCTCCCTGTTGGGTATCCCGGGCGGTCACTCCCCCCGCCCTGTTTGCTTTACGCTTCCGGCGTATAGTTGACTTCCAGCACAATGTCCTCAAAGGTCCCGGCACGCACTTCACCGCCGCCGGTCGGGTTGGACGGCTCATACTGGATCTTATAGCCGTCCTGCTTGAATTTTTGGATGATGCGGTCCAACTCCGGCCGACTGTTCACCTTGATGCAGATATGGGCAAGCCCCGTGCGGTTCGGATCCTTGGGGGCATCTACGATCTCAGGCTTTGTCATCAGCTCGATCCATGCACCCCCATCCAGCTGCAGGATGTCGGAGTAGTAGTTGTTTTCCTCCTCGTTATAGGTTTTCAGCAGCGTTGCGCCGAAGTAATCCTCAAAGAATTTTCGTGCACCCGCTAAATCCTTTACAAAAATACCTACATTGCCGATTTTCATGGTTGTATCCCCCTTATATAGTCTGTTGATACATGGGTGTGGACAGATATTTCATACCGTTGTCCGGCAGAATGACTGCGATGCTTTTGCCTGCATATTCCGCACGCTGTCCGACCTGTACCGCGGCATGCAGTGCAGCCGCCGCCGATGTGCCGAGAAACAGTCCCTCCGTATGCAGGACATCATGGGCCGTGGCGTAGGCCTCGGCCGTGCGGACATTGATGTATTCATCGCTCCAGTCCGGTGTCAGATACTCCGACAGTTCTTCTTCCGGTACACCGTAGGCCGGCAGAACACCGTCGATGATCTGCACATCCGGATGCTCCGGCGTCAGGCGGGAGTCTGGATGGGGCTGCACCAGCACGACCCGCAGCCCGGGGTTGCGGCTGCGCAGATACCGCGCCGTGCCACTGCCTGTACCGCCTGTGCCTGCCATGCAGACCAGCACATCCACATTGCCGCCGGCATCCTGCCAGATCTCCGGCCCTGTTGTGCGGAAATGTGCCTCCGGGTTGGCCGGGTTGGCTGCCTGATTGTTGAAATACGCCCCCGTGCGTCTGCAGTAGGCGGCAATTTCCGCCAGAGTTGCCTCGCGCTCCGGCTCCTGCCAAGGGTGGCTGCGCTCTGCTTCGGGGCGCAGGCCGATTGCATCCTTATAGTCCAGCAGCCGTGCGCCGTAGGCCTGCAGGATCAATCGGCGCTCCAGCGAGGCACCGCGCTCAAGAAAGATCTCCATCCTGTAGCCGCGTGCAGCGGCAAATGCCGCCAGCCCGATGCCGGTGTTTCCGCTGGTCTGCTCCACAATGGTTCCGTCCGGCTTCAGCGCCCCGCTTTGTTCGGCCGCTTGAATCATCGCCAGCGCCGCGCGATCCTTAACGCTGCCGGTCGGGTTAAAAAATTCCAGCTTTGCGAGGATATGCGCCCCGCAGTGCTGCTGCCGTTCAAAACGGTCAAGCTCCATCAGCGGCGTATGACCTACCAGCTCATCAATGGAATGTACCACCCCTGCCATACTGCCTTTCCTCCCCTGTCAGATGCTGTAATCGAAATCATCCGTGACCGTGCGCAGAAAGCGCTTGCTTGCCTCCTGCTTCGGATGCAGGAAGAACTCCTTGGCGGGGGCTTCCTCCGCCACAATGCCGTTTTCCATAAAGATGATGCGGTCGGACACATTGCGGGCAAAGCCCATCTCATGGGTGACGACCACCAGCGTAAGTCCATCGGCAGCCAGTTGGGTGATGGTATTCAGCACCTCGCGGGTCAGCTCGGGGTCCAGCGCCGAGGTAGGCTCATCGAAAAGAAGTACCTCCGGCCGGAATGCGATGGCCCGGGCGATGGCCACGCGCTGCTGCTGCCCGCCGGAAAGCTGATCCGGGTAAAAATCCTTCCGGTGGAGCATCCCGACCTTTTCAAGCATCTCGTCTGCGGTCTGCTCCGCTTCGGCCCGGTCTACACCGCGGGCGGTGATCAGCCCCTCCAGCACATTCTGCCTGACCGTCATGTTGCGGAAAAGGTTGAAGTTCTGGAACACATAGCCCATCTTCATCCGCAGGGCACGGATCTCATTATGGCGAAGCTTTGTTATATCCTTTTCAAAGTCATCAAACCGGATGGTGCCGCTGTCGGCCTTTTGCAAAAAGCTGATGCACCGCAGCAGGGTGGTCTTGCCGGACCCGCTGCTGCCCAGTATCGAGATGACCTCCCCGTTGTTGACACAAATGTCAACGCCCTTCAGCACCTGGGTCGTGCCGTAGCTGCAATGCAGATCCTTTACTTCCAACATGGGTAGGCTCCTTTTATTGTCAGACCAGTTTATCCGGCGTCACGCCGAGAATATCGTTAAAATAGTTGTTGGCGATCATCATCACACCCATGGCGGTGATCACTACGATCTCCTCCTCGGTAAAGTTTGCTTTCAGCTTATCAAACAGCTCCTGCGGCACACGCTTGGGATCCTCCGCAATGGCCTGCCCGTAATCGATCAGAATCTGCTCCTTCTCGGTAAACTCAAAAGTATCAAAGTCGATGCCGTTTTTCTTGAGCAGGTTGCGGAAATAGATGCTGCACACAAGGCAGCCGTTCGTCTGGGAGATGGCATATTCAAAAAAGTCTGCTGCACGCTTGCCGATCAGCCGCTGCAGCTCATCATCCAGCGCATAGGAACCTGCCTCCACGGCGTTGAACGCAGCTGCATTGTGCAGCAGCGTGCGCTTTTCTGCGGTCAGCGCGTGACCCTCGGCCAGATGGTCGGCAATAATCTTCTGAATGCTTGCGGGGGCAGTCTCGGGGTTGATCTCACTGATAATAGCCATAATTAAGCAGGCTCCTTTCCAAGCTGTGCAATTTGTTTTGGTGTATTCCACGCAAGGCGTTTTTCCAGCACGCCCTGCAGTAAGGTAAGTACGGTGTTTAAGAGCAGGTAGACAAGGGCTACCTCGCAGTAAAGTGCAAACGGCTCAAATGTGCGGGCTGCGATCTGCTGGGCGGTCTTGAACATCTCAACCACCGTGATGCTCGCCGCCAGTGAGCTGTCCTTCGTCAGGCCGATCAGCGAGCTGAACAGCGTAGGGAACGCGACCCGCGCCGCCTGCGGCAGAACGACCCGCATCATGATCTGACCGGAGCTCAGGCCGATCATATACCCGGCCTCCCACTGTCCCTCCGGCACGGACTGGATCGCAGCGCGTATCGTTTCGGACATATAGGCGGCGTAATTCAGCGAGAATGCGATGACCGCTGAGGGAAACGCATCCAGCGTGATACCCAGTGACGGCAGACCGAAGAAGATGATATACATCTGGACGATAAGCGGTGTGCCGCGGAACACCCAAACATAGACGCGGGCCAGTTGCTTGAGGATGCGGACATTCTGCACCTGAATCAGTGCCAGTACAAACGCCAGCACAAGGCTCAGCGCGTAGATGCATACCGTCAGCGGGATGGTGGCCTTAAAGCAGTAGAGCACCAGCCGCGGGAACGAGGAGATCAGGATCTCCGCCAATCTTTCCGTCATTGTGTTTCACCTTGCCTGTAATACAGTTATTGATACGCGGACTCGGTATAGTCGCCGCCCAGATACTTTTCAGAGATCTCCTTCAGCTTGCCTTCCTCGCGCAGCTCTGCAAGTGCGGCGTTGATGGCATCCAGATATTCGGTCTCCCCCTTGCGGGCAGGAATGGCAATGACATCCTCGGAATCCGGGATGACGAAGGCCTCCTTCAGCTTATCCTTTGCATCGGGATGCTCGTCCAGATAGGCGTTCAGCACCGGTACGCTGGTGCCGAGGAAGTCTGCGCGGCCGGAAAGCACAAGGTCGATAGCCTCAGAGCTGGTGTCGATGCCGATGATTTCCGCGCCCTGAGCCTCATACCACGGGATGAAGGCGTTCGTAGCGTTTGTGGCGATCTTCTTGCCCTTTAAGTCCTCCGGCGTCTGGATGCTGTCATCATCGGCCCGCACGACAACGCGGCGCGCTTCATAATAATAGGGGTCAGAAAAATCGTATTTTTCGGCGCGCTCATCGGTGATGCTGACGCTGTTGATAACCGTATCAAACCGGCCGGAGTCGATGCCGATGAGCAGCGAATCCCACGCAGCCTCCTGAAACTCTGCCCCGACACCAAGCTTTTCGGCCAATGCCTTGCCCAGCTCGATGTCAAGCCCCGTCAGCTCGCCGCTGTCATCGTGGTAGGTGAACGGCGGGTAGGTACCCTCGACGCCGATGACCAGCTTGCCGGCGGCCTTAACCTTTTCCAGTTCCCCGCCCTCTGCGCTCGCAGCAAAGGTGCTTTCAGCCATTGCGTCTGCCGATGCAGCGGAGGAGGCGGTACTGCCGCACCCGGAAAAAACAGCGGCGGTCAGGGTGAAGGCCAGCAGAGCGGCTGCGGTCTTTTTAACAATGCGTTTCATACTCAATTTCTCCTTTATATCGGTCGTTTATCGATTGTTTTTACATCAGGATACAAAAATGCCCGGCGCTTAACAGAAGCGGC
>ENA-UOJI01000657-UOJI01000657.1-human-gut-metagenome-genome-assembly--contig:-P79-NODE-657-length-24662-cov-26.626245_pt1 | contig 24662 bp, 13 predicted proteins | sample MGYA00242346_ERZ723893 | MGnify/ENA metagenome assembly ERZ723893 | reverse complement strand
GAACGCCTGCACCACTTTGTCAAAGGCAGAAAAAAGCCCAAAGATAAATCTGCCAGAGCGGAGAAAAGAGGTGGGGAGGATCAGAAATCCAGCCGTCTGAAATTCTCCGAGAGCGAGGGCGGCACGGCAGAAAATGCAGCAGAACCGCAGCTGAAAAAGAAACAGCCCCAGCCGCCACCGACTGCCGCAGGAGGTGAAGCAAAAACAGTTGGTGCGAAGTTTTACCAGAAAAAGCAGTATAAGGATGCTTATGCAGCCGCCAAGCGTGGGCAGAAAGCCGGAACAGCTGCCAGCAAGCAGGCAGCAGCGGCAACAAACACCATTACGGAGAAAGCGAAAGCGGCGGTGCAGGAGATCGTCACGCAGAATAAAACCCTGTGGGTCAGTATTGGAGTGGGTATCCTGCTGGTGATGGTCATGCTGGGAGCCTTTTCAAGCTGTGGTGCAGCGATTCAGGGAACGGGTAGTACCTTTGTGGGAACGACCTACCCCAGCAAGGATGCCGACATGAAAGGTGCAGAAGAGGATTATCTGGAACTGGAAAAGGAACTGGATAAGCAGATTCGGCAGATGGAATCCACCCATCCGGGCTATGATGAATACCGCTATCAGCTGGATGAAATCGGGCATGACCCGTATCAGCTTATTTCCCATCTGACTGCGGTTTATGAACAGTTCACCAGAGGACAGGTCAAGCCTGTTATCAAGGAACTGTTCAAGCAGCAGTATCTCCTGAAAGTGTGGGAAACCATTGAGATTCGCACACGCATGGAAACCAGAGTAGGGATTCGGCCAACGATTGACGCTTTTGGAAACGTCAGCATGGAAACCTATACCTATCAGGAAGAAGTGGAGTACGAGTACAAAATCCTCAATGTCCTGCTGAAAAATAAGGGCTTCGATACCATCGCGCGGAAGAACATGAACCAGAAGCAGACCGGACGGTACGATGCCTATAACCTGACCTACGGCAACCGCCCCGAACTGTTCGGCGCAGGTTCCCCGACTTACAGCGGCGGCACAACGGGCAGTATCGGCACGGGCGGTGGTGCTGGTGGTTCCGGCGGTGGTTTCAAGTATGATATTCCATCGGAAGCCCTTTCGGACGAAAAGTTTGCAAAGATGATAAAGGAAGCCGAAAAGTACCTTGGTATGCCGTATGTGTGGGGCGGCAGTTCTCCAAGCACCAGTTTTGACTGTTCCGGCTTCGTATGCTGGGTCATCAATAACTGCGGCAATGGGTGGAGCGTAGGGCGCACAACAGCCAATGGCCTGCGCGGGAAATGCAGCTATGTTTCTCCTGCGGATGCACAGCCCGGCGACCTGATCTTCTTTGAGAAAACCTATAACACTGCTGGCGCGTCGCACGTTGGAATCTATGTCGGCAATGGCATGATGATCCACTGTGGCGACCCTATTTCCTACACCAGCATCAATTCGACCTACTGGCAAAGCCACTTCTTAGGCTTTGGCCGCATTAACTGAAAGGAGGGCCGATGGGCAAAAAATTACAGAAATATCTGGATGAAGCCGAAAAGACGGAACAGCAGATCGCGGAACTGGAGGAACGGCTGAGAACCATCCGGGCAGCACAGAAAAAGGAAGAGGACAGCGAGATCATTCGTGCCATCCGCAGCACCAAGATGGGCGGGCGCGAATTGCTGGCTCTGCTGGACAACATTCAGGCAGGCAATGTGACGTTCCTGACCGCTGTAAACAACGCTTCGGAAGAAGCAGAAACGGAGGAAGTGATTGAAAAAGATGCTTAAACGGTTGGGAGTTGTTATTCCCAGCACAATTCTGACCCTGCTGATGGCGGTGGGCTTTTCGACCCCGGTCTTTGCCTATGTGGATACCACTGAGGTGGCAGAGGAACCTGTCCAGGTAATCGAGGAAGCAGAGCCGACAAAGGAAGAAAAGATCCCGTTCACCATCGCAGGCAACGGCGAGGTAGAGGACAATATCGTAGATGACCCCAGCAAGGAGTTCTTCACGGTCAAGACCAAGGGCGGCAATACGTTCTTTCTGGTGATCGACCGGGCGCGGAACAGTGAGAACGTCTATATGCTCTCGATGATCGACGAGTACGATCTGCAAGAGTTTCTGGACGATGAAGAACGGAACGGCAAGCAGGAAGAAGAAACACCTGCGGTAGTCCTGCCCGAAACCAAACCCGAACCTACCCCGGATGTGGAAATCGAAGAACCGAAAGAGGAATCGAGCGGCGGCATGAATAAGATTCTGCTGCTGGTATTCGTGGCTGCGCTGGGCGGCGCAGGTGCTTTCTTCTACTTCTACATTTATAAGCCGAAGCCGAAAGAAGAAACGCCGCAGAGTGAAAATCTGGAAACTGACCAGAGCCTTGCGACTGTGAACGAGGATAATCAATCCGACAACGAAAATGGCACATAAGAAAACCGTAACATAAGGATGCAGGGGTAGTCAAAAGGCTATCCCTGCTTTTTTCAAAAAGGAGAAAACGTTGAAATATCTGGTGATTGCAGAAAAACCGAGCGTGTCAAAGTCCATTGCAAAAGTGATCGGAGCATATCGGCAGGAGGACGGGTATCTGGAGGGTGGGGATTGCGTGGTAAGCTGGTGTCTGGGGCATCTGGCAGAGTATGCAGCCCCGGAACACTACGATGAACGCTATGAAAACTGGCGTTTTGAGGATTTGCCGATTCTCCCTGCCGAGTGGAAACTGCTGGTGCATAGCACCAAGAAGCCGCAGTTCAATGTCCTGCGCAGACTGCTCCGCAGCAAGAAATTTGATTATGTGGTGAACGCCTGCGATGCAGGGCGCGAGGGCGAAGCGATTTTTCGCCGTGTGTATGCCCTTGCTGGAAGCAAACTCCCCATCAAGCGGCTGTGGATCAGCAGCATGGAAGATGCCGCCATCCAGCAGGGCTTTGAAAACCTGAAGGATGGTGCGGCCTACGATAATCTGTTTGCAGCGTCCGAGTGCAGAGCAAAAGCGGACTGGTTGATCGGCATGAACGGAACCCGCGCTTTTACGAAAAAATACGGCAGAAAGCAGACCATTGGCCGGGTGCAGACTCCGACGCTGGCGATGCTGACCGAACGGCAGACCAAAATCCAGAACTTTGTAAAGGAACCCTATTACAAAGTGGAACTGTCCGGCGCGGGTGTCGTGGCTGTATCGGAACAGATGGCGCAGGAGCAGGATGCAGATACCGTGCAGGCCACTTGTGACGGGCAGTGTGCCGTGGTTGGCAGCATCGAGCGCAAGAGGGTAGAAAAGAAGCCCCCGAAGCTGTATGACCTGACGACCTTGCAGCGAGAAGCAAACCGCTACTACGGCCTGACCGCCAGCCAGACCTTGCAGGCGGCACAAGAGCTGTATGAAGAAAAACTGGTGACATATCCCAGAACGGACAGCCAGTTCGTGACCGAGGATATGCGCAGAACGGTGGAATCTCTGGTGCTGGCTCTGGATGGTCAGACTGTGGATATAAGCTGTATTATCAATAACAGCAAGGTCACAGATCATCATGCGATTTTGCCGACGATGCAGGGCGCAAAGTGTAATAAGGAAAAGCTGTCCGAAATCAAACAGAAGATTCTTTCACTTATCATCTGGAAACTGGTGCAGGCTGTGCAGCCGCCGTTCGTCTATGAGGATGTTCTGGTGACGGTATGCTGCCAGGGCAGGAACTTCACGGCAAAATATAAGGATGTTTTGCAGCCCGGATATACGGCAAAGCCCGTTCCGTTTGTAGAGCCGGAAAAGGACAAGGTTGTGCCGCTTCCGAAAAAGCTGGAGCAGGGAATGGTTCTTCCTGTGGTACGGGCAGAGAAAAAGCAGGGCTTTACTTCGCCACCGAAAGTCTACACGGAAGATACCCTGTTGTCAGCAATGGAAACAGCAGGCAACAAAGAATTTGAAAAAGATACCGAGAAAAAGGGTCTGGGAACCCCTGCAACGCGCGCCGCAATTCTGGAAAAGCTGGTATCTTCCGGCTATGTGCAGCGTAAGGGCAAGCAGATGATTCCCACGGAGGACGGTGTGGCCGCAATCCGCAATATCCCGGACTACCTGAAATCTGCCAGCATGACAGCCGAGTGGGAAAATGACCTGCTGCGGATGGAACGCGGCGAGATCAAGCCCCATGATTTTATGCAGGGCATCCACGGACTGCTCGATAGGATGCTGGCTGACCTCCGGCAGATTCCTACCGTCGCGGCGGCTCCCTATTATAATAAGGTAGGCGTGGGAAGCTGCCCGGTCTGCGGAAACCCTGTGCATGAAAGCAAACTCGGCTTTTGTTGTGCAGACCGTAGCTGCAAATTTGCCCTCTGGAAAGAAAGCAGATACTTGTCCAATATGAGAAAGACGCTGGATAAGAAGATGGCAGTAGACCTTTTGAAGAAAGGCCGCACCCATGTAAAAGACTTTTATTCCGTGAAAAAAGATAAGACATTCGCCGCTGACCTTGTGATGCGCGTCGAAGATGGCCGCGCACAGTACAGCCTGGAATTTCCTAAAACACCGATGCAAACAAAACGTAAAGGAGGTTTGACCCTTGCCACAGATTAACGATATTCGAGAATTGGCGCAGCAGAACGCCCGGTATGTCAGTAACTCGCCACAGGACTGGATGAGTTATCTGGATGTGGCGGCGCGGCTGTACCGCTATTCGTTCACCGATGCACTCCTGATCCACGCGCAGCGGCCCGATGCAACCGCCTGTGCAGAACTGGAACTCTGGAATCAGAAAATGAGCCGATGGGTCAACCGTGGCGCAAAAGGCATCGCGCTTCTGGATGATACCGGACCGCGTACCAAGCTGCGGTATGTGTTCGATATTGCTGACACCCATTTGGTGCGCGGCGGCAGAACACCGCTCTTATGGAATCTGGACAGCCACGAGCATGAGCAGGCTATCTTAGACCATCTGGCAGATACCTATGGTTTATCCCAGACAGACAGCATGAATACTGCCCTGATGGAACTGGCACAGCAGCTGACCGCCGATAATCTGGATGAAGCGATGGACGGTCTGGCTTATGAGGTGAAAGACACTTTTCTGGAGGAACTGGACGAAGATAACATCCGTGTCCGCTTCCGGGAACTGATGACCAACAGTATCTTCTATACGCTTTCCCGCCGTTGTGGGCAGGAGCCTATGGATGTGCTGGACGATGATGACTTTATCCGTATTGTGGATTTCAACAAGCTGCCTGTGCTGTCGTTCCTTGGCAACGCCGTTTCCGAACAGTGCGAAGCGGTTCTTTTTGACATTGGCCGCGAGATGCGGAAAATTTACAAAAAAGAAATCACGCAGCAGCTTGAAAAATCCGTTGACAGCTTGTATAATACCAATACGGACTTTAACGCATTAAAGCGTGAAACCGAAGAAACCACGACCAAAGGAGGACAAGAAAATGGAGTTGACGTATTACCGCAAGGGAGATTATCTGTTCCCGAATCTGGCCGTGCAGGACGAGCCGCAGACCATCGGGAAGTACGGGATGCTGCGCAGGACGTACCTGAAAGAGAATCGCAAGAACTGGTATCAGAGTATGCTGATGAGCGGCAGGCTGAACCGGCATCTGGCGCAGATCGAGGACGCAGCGGAGAGCCGGGTGAAAAACCTGCTGGACAGCCTGAACGAGAAGTTTCCGGCACCGAGCAAGGAGCAGGACCCGCTGGCATGGGCGGCGCACCAGAACAACTTGACGGCGATGGCCGAGGAGATCGTCTTGAAGGAATTGGTGTACAATTAACCGAAACGACAACAGAACAGGATATTAGCGAAGCAGAGGAAGAAATTGCCTCTGCTTTTTCTTTTCCTGATCTGCCGACCGTGGAACAGCAGATCCGCGCCATTGAAGCACCGATCCAGGCGCGGTATGCGGATGAAATTGCACTTGATCCCGAAGTGGTCGATGAAATCCTGCGCACGGGCAGCAACCGCAGCAAGGGCCAACTGCGCCTGATCTACAATTTTATGGTCGAGAAAACCCCGGAAGAATATACGGAGTTCGTGAAAAATGAATACGGCACGGGTGGCAAGGGCTTTGAAATTGACGGTGCAAAGTATGCCGTCTGGTTCGATGATTTGGGGCTGCGCATTGCAGCAGGTAGTACGGCAAAGGGCGGCATGATTGTCAATGCGTTTCTTTCGTGGGAGGATGTCAGCAACCGCATCCATGAACTGCTCCGACAGGGGGAGTACGCACCGCAGGCGGTTCTGGATGCTGCACGGCAGAATGCTTTGCAGGAACACGCGCAGACATTGGCTTATATGGAGCGTGATTTGGCCGATGGCGTTGCCGAAGCAGTGTTTCAGGATACAGAAATCTTCAGGGGCGGTTTCCCGGAACTGACGGACAGGCTGGCGGGCTTGCTGGATGATACGGATTTTCTGACTGACCTCAACGAGAGATTGTCTGCGCTGGGGGAAGCCTATACAGAAGATAGAGATCTGATGCGGATGCACTTTTATAAGCCGGATAAGGTCGCGGCACTGTTCCAGCAGTTTGCAAAACCTTATCAGGATTATGCAGCAAGAGAGGGCTTTCACTGGAACGAGTATAAGAAGTTCATCACGGAAGATGAAATAAACGCTTATTTCACACGGGGCAGCAATTATTCGGACAGTCGGCTGGCAATCTATTCGTTTTTCCTGAATCATGAGGACAAAAAAGAGCGGACTGACTTCCTGAAAGAGCATTATGGAATCGGCGGCAGCAGCCATGCGCTCTGCGGGGCAGACGATTCCCACGAAGATCACGATGGCAGGGGCATTGCTTTGGAGCGTGGCTCATACGGAAACCCGTATGCCAGCGTTCATCTGAACTGGAATCAGGCCGCAGGCCGGATCGACCAGCTGATCCGTGACAGTGAATATCTGAAACCAGCGGACTATTCCCGGATGCCTGTCTATGAGCGCGAGTGGATGGCAATGCGGGTGATGGGCTTCTATCATCACCTGCCGAACGAAGTGGAACGGCCTTTCCCGCAGGATCTTTACCACGAAGAGGGCCGAAAGGCTCTCGTCGAAAAGCTGGCAGACCCTAAACAAGAAGTGGAACTGTTGGCGCAGATGGACAATGCGCTGCTGTCCGTGCCGATGGATTCCGAAGAATATGAGCGCAAGGCAGAATTCCTCTCTATCCTGCACCAGTATGTCGAGGGAACGTACACGATTTTCCCGGAGAAGAAGCAGGCTGTTGAGATTGTGGTTCCTGAACAGGGGCAAATGTCCATGTTCGACTTCATGGAGCAGGAGCCGCAATCGAAAGAGCAGTCAATCGTCGCAACGGTTGAGAAACCCCGAAAGGCAAAAGTCGTTGCACGGTATCAGTCAACGGTGATGATGCAGGCGGGATATATCGAGGATATTGCAATTCTGCAATATCCCGATGGCAAGTTCTATAACCATTACAACTATGACGAAGAAACGGGAACAGGTGCTGCAGAAACAGGGCCGTTTAACAGTCTGAATGATGCAAAGGCGGTCATTCGTCAAACGAGAGAAGATGCAAAAGCAGTAGAATCGTTTGAAAATCAGCCCAAGCAAATGTACAGCAGAGAAAACGGCAGTTTTCTGTATTTGGGAAATAACCATCTGTACCGCATTGAGCGTTCCAATGCGCATGACGTTTATCTGAAAGATATGGAAAATTCGGCGGTGGCTGGCCGGGTCATTCCGTTACCGTCATATAGCGAAACGCTGGCGAAGAATCCGCTGAACGATTTCCTGAAACTGGATGCAGACCACACCCAGAAAGACAGCCGCAGCATCTATAAAGAATGTCTGTACACGCTGCTGGAAAAGGTAGAGCGCAGCGAAATCTATCCGTTGCTGTGTGACCGCGATACCACCGAGGAAGAAGCGAAAAATCTGATCCGTGAGAAAATCGAGGATTTGTTTGCTTCCGGCGAGGTGGAAAATGCCATTTATTCCGAAGCTATCGACACATGGGCGCACTTTGGAGAGTGGATTCAGGAAGATATTTTCCAGCACACCTATCAGGACGTTATTACGGACAGACGGGATGCTGTTGCACTGTATCAGGATAGCATGGATGCTCCGCAGTGGGTACGCGGCATTATGGTTCCGTATACAGCGGAAGAAAAGACCGTTGAACCGATTTTGCAGTCCCTGCCGCTGGATGCCGCCAACGAGTATAATGCGCTGAAAGAGCGTTACCCGGATGCACTGGTCGGGTATGAGCAGTACGGAAACTTTGAGTTCTACGGCGAGGATGCAAAGCGCGTTTCAGAACTTCTTGGCAGCAAGCTGTTGGAAAAGGAAACCGCACTCGGCAAGGTTGAGGTATCTGGTTTTCCGCGTGAACAGTGGGTTTCACAGGCAATGAAACTCTGGAAGCAAGGGGAGAACGTCTATCTGTCCGGCCAGCAGGAAGATGGAACCCATGCCCAAACGAAATACTTCCGCAGAGAGGAATATCTGCCTGTTAATACCATCATTGAACTGGACGATAGAGAGTTCCGTGTGGATTCGGTGGACTTTGGAAATAGAACGGTCAGTTTGCAGGATATGACCCTTGCGAAAGAAGCCCGGTATCCGATTTTCCGAACGGAACCGCTGGAGTACATTCGGCATCTGTACGAACAGGCAGATGTGCCGATGGAAGAAGCGGTTGAAATCACAGTCTTTACGGCTCTGCACAACGCTGGCGTGGCCTACGAGGATTTTTCCCCGGAGCAGATGGATGTAATCTATTCGGTGGCAGAATCGGGCGGCGAGTTGGAAGAACTGCTGAATCCCGACTTCCCGCCAGAACAGATGCAGCTGATCGCAGATGTGCAGAACAGAACGGATGCCATCAGCCGCGCAGCGGCAGAGGAAGCTCTGGAACCGCTGACGCAGCAGCCTATGACCCCGGCAGAGGTCAACCATGCACGGCGGCAGCACAATCTTCCGCTGGAAAATGGTGCGGTGGAACAGCCTGCACCGCCCAAACAGGAGCCTATCAACTTCCATATTGAGGACAACGACCTCGGCGCAGGAGGGCCGAAAACGAAGTACAAAGCAAATGTGGAAGCCATTCGGTTACTGAAAACGCTGGATGTAGAGCAGCGGCAGGCTACCGTAGAGGAACAGGAGATTCTTTCCCGGTATGTGGGCTGGGGCGGCATTCCGCAGGCGTTCGATGAAAACAATGCGGACTGGTCAAAGGAATATGCTGAACTGGAATCTCTGCTTACGGCAGACGAGTACAAGGAAGCTCGTGCCAGTACCCTGAACGCATTTTACACTTCTCCTACGGTCATCAAGGCGATGTACGAAGCACTGGATAATATGGGATTGTCCAAAGGCAATGTTCTGGAGCCGTCCTGTGGTGTCGGCAATTTTATGGGTTTGGTGCCGGACAGCATGGAAAAGATTCGGATGTACGGCGTGGAGCTGGACAGCATTTCGGGCCGCATTGCACAGCAGTTGTACCAGAAAAACAAGATTGCGGTGCAGGCCTTTGAAACGATGCGGTTTCCGGACAGCTTCTTTGACTGTGTTGTGGGCAATGTGCCGTTCGGCAATTATAAGGTGCCGGATAAGCGGTATGACCGCCACAATTTCCTCATCCACGATTATTTTATCGCCAAGAGCCTTGACCTTGTGCGTCCGGGCGGTGTGGTAGCGGTGGTAACGTCCAGCGGTACGATGGATAAGAAGGATTCCTCTGTCCGTGAGTATCTTGCCAACCGTGCTGATCTGGTCGGTGCGATTCGTCTGCCGAACAATGCGTTCCAGCGCAATGCCAACACGAGCGTGGTTGCTGACATTCTGTTCCTGCAGAAGCGTGACCGTGCAGCGGTGGAGCGGGCAGACTGGGTAGACCTTGGCGAAACGCCGGATGGGTATTCCATCAATCAGTATTTTGCGCAGCATCCTGAAATGGTGCTGGGCGAGATCACCACGGAAAGCACCCAGTACGGCAAGCAGGAAACTACGGTCAAGCCCATCGAAGGCGCAGACCTTGCCAAGCAGTTAAAAGAGGCGGTCGGCAACATCCATGCCACCATCACGGAGCCGGAAATCTCCGACGATGAACTGGATGTGCAGGAAGAACCTATCCCGGCAGACCCCAGCGTGAAGAATTTCAGCTTTACGAACGTAGATGGGCAGATTTACTACCGCGAAAATTCCTTTATGAACAAGGTGGAACTGCCTGCCGTAACTGCAGAGCGAGTGCTGGGCATGATCGCTCTGCGGGAAACCACCCGGAAACTGTTGGATTGTCAGCTGCATGATGGCTCGGATGCGGAAGTACAGCTTTTGCAGAATGACCTGCTGAAGCAGTACAAAGCGTTCACGGCACAGTACGGCCTTATCAACAGCACGGCCAACAAGCGGGCATTCCGACAGGACAGCAGCTATTGTCTGCTGGCATCACTGGAAATTCTGGACGAGGAGAAGAATCTCAAACGGCTTGCCGATATTTTTACCAAACGTACTATCCGTAAGCCGAAACCCGTCACCTCAGTGGACACGCCCAGTGAAGCCCTGGCACTCTCCATTGGAGAAAAAGCAAAGGTGGATGTGCCGTTTATGGTGCAGCTCTGCGGTAAACCGGAACAGGAGATCACGGATGAACTGGCAGGTGCGATTTTCCGAAATCCTGTGACACGGCAGTGGGAAACCTCGGATGAATACCTGTCCGGCAATGTTCGTGAAAAACTCGCCACAGCTGAAACCTTTGCGGCAAACCATGCTGAATATCAAATCAATGTGGATTACCTCAAACGGGTACAGCCCAAAGATCTGGATGCTTCGGAAATCGAAGTGCGGCTGGGTGCAAACTGGGTAAAACCGGAATACATCACGCAATTTATGAAAGAAGTGTTCAAGACCCCGAACTACTATGCCGGGATTGACATTAAGGCAACCTATTCGGAAATTTCTGGTGCATGGAACATTTCGGGCAAGTCGCTGGATCGTGGTAATCCCCTTGTTACCAATACCTACGGTACGATGCGGGTCAACGCCTATAAGCTGCTGGAGGATGCGCTGAATCTCCGGGATACCAAAATCTACGATACGATTCACGATGCGGATGGCGACCATCGTGTGCTGAACAAACAGGAAACCCTGCTTGCGCAGCAGGCACAGGAATCCATTCGAGAAGCGTTTAAGCAGTGGATTTTCAAGGATTTAGACCGCCGCGAGGATTTGTGTGCGACCTATAACCGGATTTTCAATGCGATTCGTCCTCGTGAGTACGATGGCAGTCACATCCGCTTTGAGGGCATGACCCCGGAAATCTCTCTGATGCCGCACCAGAAAAATGCCGTAGCGCACATTCTGTACGGCAACAATACGCTGCTGGCACATTGCGTGGGTGCAGGCAAGACCTTCCAAATGATTGCTGCCGGCATGGAAAGCCGCAGGCTGGGCCTGTCGCAGAAAAACCTCTATGTGGTACCGAATCACCTCACAGAGCAGTGGGGCGCAGATTTCCTGCGGCTCTATCCCAATGCGAATGTGTTGGTGGCAACGAAAAAGGACTTTGAACCCAGCAATCGCAAACAGTTCTGCTCCCGCATTGCAACCGGCGATTACGATGCTATCGTGATCGGACACTCGCAGTTTGAGCGAGTGCCGCTCTCCCCGGAACGGCAGAAAGCCATTGTGGAGCGCCAGATCGACGACATTACGCTGGCTCTGGCCGATGCCCGGAGTGAGGACAGCCGCAGTTTTACGGTCAAGCAGATGGAAAAAACAAAGAAAACACTGGAAGCAAAGCTGCAAAAGCTGAACGACCAGGCGAGAAAGGATGATGTGGTTACATTTGAGGAACTGGGTGTTGACCGTCTGTTTGTGGACGAGTCACATTTCTATAAAAATATGTTCCTCTACACAAAAATGCGAAATATCGCAGGTATCGCCCAGACGGATGCACAGAAGTCCAGCGATATGTTTGCAAAGTGTCAGTATCTGGACGAGCTGACAGGCGGCAAGGGCGTGACCTTTGCAACCGGAACCCCGGTCAGCAACTCGATGGTGGAGCTGTACACCATTATGCGGTATCTCCAGTATGACACCCTGCAGAAGATGGGGCTGAGCCACTTTGATGATTGGGCGGCATCCTTTGGTGAAACCGTCACGGCAATCGAGCTTTCCCCGGAAGGAACGGGCTACCGTGCAAAAACGCGCTTTGCCCGGTTCTTTAATCTGCCGGAACTGATTTCTCTGTTCAAGGAATCCGCAGATGTGCAGACAGCGGATATGCTGAATCTGCCTGTGCCGCAAGCGGAGTACATCAACGAAGTGCTGAAACCCAGCGAAACACAGGAAGAAATGGTCAGTTCCTTTGCAGACCGTGCCGAGGCTGTACGCAACGGTAATGTGAATCCCAAATTCGATAATATGCTCAAAATCACCAACGATGGCAGAAAACTGGCACTCGACCAGCGGCTTATGAATGATATGCTGCCGGATGAGCCGGAAAGTAAGGTAAATCGCTGTGTGGACAATGCGTTCAAGGTCTTGGAAGAATCTGCCCCGGATAGGGGAACACAGTTGATTTTCTGCGATTTATCGACACCAAAAGCTGATGGTACATTCAACGTCTACGATGATGTGCGGGAGAAGCTGGTGGCGAAAGGTGTTCCTCGTGAAGAAGTGGCGTTCATTCACGAGTATAACACGGAAACCAAAAAGGCTGACCTGTTTGCAAAGGTGCGCGCCGGACAGGTTCGTATCCTGATGGGGTCTACGCCGAAACTTGGCGCGGGAACCAATATTCAGGATCGGCTGATTGCCCTGCATCATCTGGATTGTCCGTGGAAGCCGTCTGATCTGGAACAGCAGGAGGGGCGTATTCTCCGGCAGGGAAACCGGAATAAGCAGGTGAAAATCTATCGTTACGTCACTGAAAATACGTTTGATTCGTACATGTGGCAGATTCTGGAAAATAAGCAGAAGTTCATCAGCCAGATCATGACTTCTAAATCGCCTGTCCGTGCCTGCGATGATGTAGATGACACTGCACTGTCTTATGCTGAAATCAAGGCACTGGCAACCGGCAATCCCTACATCAAGGAAAAGATGGATTTGGATATTCAGGTCAGTAAGCTGAAACTGCTGAAAGCCAATCACACCAGTCAGATTTATAGTTTGGAATCGGATATTGCGCGCCGCTATCCGCGAGAAATCGCTGTGGCACAGGGTCAGATCGAAGCACTGAAAACCGATATGGAAGCGGCAAAACCGCTTCTGGCGCAGGATAAAGACCACTTCGCTATGGAGATCAGCGGCAAGGTGTACACCGAGCGCAAGGAAGCGGGTGCGGCCATCATTGAGGCTTGCAAGGCTCTGAAAGCAGCAGGCACCGAGGGCAGGATTGGCAGCTACGGTGCGTTTGAACTGCATTCCCGGTTTGACAATTTCGATAAGGTGTTCCGCTTGTCCATCAAGGGCGCGTGGAACTATTCGATGGAAGTTGGCAAAGACCCGCAGGGCAACATTCTGCGTGTTACCAATGCGCTGGCAGGCATTGAGAGAGCCTTGCCGCAGGTGGAGCGCAGACTGGAAAATCTGGAACAGCAGTTGGTGCAGGCAAAGGAAGAAGCCAAACGTCCTTTTGCGCAGGAAGCGGAACTAGCCGAAAAATCTGCGCGCCTTGCGGAGCTGAACTCTTTGCTCAACATGGACGAAAAGGGCAGTGAGGATGCGCTGGGCGTGGACGAGGATGCCACCGAAACCGAGGTTGCAGACAGGCCGCGCCAGCCTGTGAACTATGCAGGCCGCGTTGCCGAGTACACTGCGGATAATGTGCGGAAACCCTCTGTGCTGGCACAGCTTCATGCAAAGCAGGCAGAGCGCAGCGCAGAACCGCAGAAATCCCAGAAACGGAAAAGTCACGATATGGAACTATAAATGATAGCCGCCCCGTCAGTTTTATCTGGCGGGGCATTTTTGAAAAAGGAGGGCATTTGCTGACATTAACACCGATCAATCTGAAAACGGCAAACGCATTTGTGCAGCAGTATCACCGCCACCATAAACCGACGCGGGGGCATAAGTTCTCCATCGGCGTATCGGATAATGGTGCGCTGGTGGGCGTTGCTATCTGCGGCAGACCTGTGGCGCGGCGGCTGGACGATGGCTATACGCTGGAAGTCAATCGCCTGTGTACAGATGGAACGCCAAACGCTTGCAGCATCCTGTATGCGGCGGCATACCGCGCAGCACGGGCAATGGGCTACAACAAAGTGATCACCTACATTCTGGACACGGAGAATGGCAGTTCCTTGAAAGCTGCCGGGTACACCTGTGAAGGCAGGGCCGGGGGATTGGAGTGGAACGGCGCAAAAGCACCGAAACAGGCCGACCAATATCCGCACCAGATGAAAACACGATGGGTCAAGAAAAAGGAGGGCTTGCATGGCAGTTGACCGCAAACAGCAGATGAAAGAAATCACGGAACGGCTGGAGCAGGGCGTAAAGGACATTTTCACTTCGGAAATGTACACGACGTACCTGCGCACGATGGCAAAATTCCACAATTACGGCTTCAACAATACGCTGTTGATCGCTATGCAGCGGCCTGATGCCACACTGGTGGCAGGGTTCAACGCATGGAAAAATAAGTTCAACCGCTACGTCAAAAAAGGTGAAAAAGGCATCCAGATTATTGCTCCGGCTCCCATCAAGGAAGTGGAAGAGCGCGAGAAAATCGACAAGGATACGGGGCTGGCGGTGCTGAACGAAAACGGTGAGCCGGAAATGGAACGTGTGGAGTATGTAGTTCCGCGCTTCCGCGTAACAACGGTTTTTGATGTTTCACAGACCGATGGGGAGCCGATTCCGTCGCTGGAAGTGAACGAACTGACGGCCAGCGTCAAAGACTATGCACTGCTTACGGCGGCAATTGAGCAGGTATCGCCTGTGCCGATTCGGTTTGCCGAAATCGAGGGGAAAGCCAAGGGGTATTACAGCAACATAGACAAAGAAATCTGCATTCAGGTCGGCATGGGCGAGAGCCAGACCATAAAGACGATGATCCACGAAGTCGCTCATGCGATGCTGCATAACAGCGATTTCATGAAGCAGAACGGCGAGGAAAAAGACAGGCTCACGAAAGAAACCGAAGCGGAAAGCATTGCATTTACGGTCTGCTCAGCTCTGGGTATTGATACGTCCGATTATTCATTTCCGTATATGGCAAGCTGGGCCAGCGGCAAGGAGATGAAGGAACTGAAAGATTCGATGGATTCGATTCGATTGACCGCAGCTGACTTTCTGGAAAAGTTGGAAGCGGCGGTGGCAGAAAGGAGCGCAGAGCGCATGACAGCGATGCAGTATGCGGAAAAGCTGATTGCCGACAAGGAGCAGGAAATAACGATTTTCGATGATGAGCAGCGAAACCTCATCGTGAATTTCGCCTTTAAGCTGGATGATCGGGCCGCAACGGAAGAACTGGTGAACGGTCTGGCGGCTGCACTGGCCGAGGACGACAAAGAAGAAGTCAACCGCCTGATGTACGATGCGCAGGAGAAAATCGAAAATCTCCCGGATGGGATGATTGGTCTTTTCGAAATGCACGACTATGGCTATCTGAAAGATGATGTGCTGCCGCTGACGAAAGAAGGTGCGAGGGAATGGCATCGGCTGGGTGAGAGGATTTATCCGCTGTTCCGTGATGGAGCGGCAGGTGATTATGTAAGCCAAGAGGGAATCGAGCAGCACGATGGCATTTTCGGCATTAAAGCAGACGCATGGGGTGCGATTCTGTTGGAGCAGCGGGAAGATTATGCTGAGAACGAGTATGCGCGGCCGGATTTTCCGTTGACAGTAATAAATCGTGAACAGGCTCTGCGGCTGTATGACGAGGGTAAGCAGATATATCTTGTCCGCATCAGCCCGTGGCCGATTCTTGTCACGGCACGAGAGGAAATCGAGCGCGGAAGTGATACTTTCCAGATTGCAATAGCTGATTTGGAACAGGAGCGGAACATGGCAGAACACGAAAATTTACTGTTGCACAGCGGCGAAAAGCGGTTTGGCATTTACCAGATCACTGCCCGTGACCCGGAACACGACTACCGCTTCATGGGGCTGGACTATGTGGAGAAGAAAGGCATGACGGTTGCCCGTGCGAATTATGACCTGATCTATACCGCGCTGCTTACGGAAAAGGATACACTGGATGGCATTTATGAACGGTTCAATATCCAGCGTCCGGCAGACTTTACAGGACATTCGCTGTCGGTCAGCGATGTGGTGGTACTCAATGATGGCAGTACGGTCAAAGCCTACTATGTGGACAGCATCGGCTTTGCAGAACTGCCGGAATTTTTCAAGGAAAGGAATATGGAGTTGCAGAAAGAGAACCTTTTGAACGAGGAATTGCAGGAAATCGAAATCTTTGATAAGCCCGGTCTTTTCAGCAATGGCCGACTGCGGGATGAAGAAGTGCCGGAGGGGTTATATCGCTATGATCTGCGCGGTTCGGACTATGACCCAGGCCAGCCCATTACAGTGGAGAAAACGGTGGTGGTGAACCATGCGGCATCTGTCCTGATGGCCGAAGAACTTGACCTTGGGGCAGAGGGGCGGCTGGAACTTGGCGAGGAAGGGCTGAACTTCATAGGCGCAGAGTTGACCGTGCGAGAGTTTATGGAGGAACAGCAGCAGAAAAGAAATGGTCTGATCCACGGCGACTCCGACCACATCGCAGTCGAGGGGCATATCGGAACATGGTATGCCGTTGATGAAACGGAGATCGGTGGGGAAAAGTTCTTCCTGCTGGAACATGAGGAACACGGCGACATGGCGGCCTGCGTTGCAGTCAATGAGCAGGGCAAGCTGGTGGCAGAGGATTTGTGGAACGGCTTCGATGATGAATTTCTGGATGCGGTAAAAGAGTATCTTTCTGAAAAATGGAATATGCCGAATAAAGATGATGTGGTATCGGAGATCATTGAAAAGGCTGCGCCGGTGCCGGACAACAGCGCGCAGGACTATTCGGATGTGCCTGTCTACTATGAGCCGTTCAGCTATGCCAAAGAAAATGACGAGGTGGATTTATACCGTACCTCCTATCGGCTGAACGGCGAGTGTAAGCAGGCAATCCATGAAGCGATTGCAGATAACTATGACGGGATGCACCTTGGTGATGGTGCAGTCGATCAGGTGGTGCGGCAGTACGGCATGGAACGTGTGGGCTACATTCTGGCGAATACTCTACACCACAAAAACTACGATGGCCGCTTTTCTCACAGCAATAAGGAATGGGCAGAGCAGGTCAGCACCCCGGAGCATAATGCAGACCGCATGACCTTCCGCGCGGACTGGGTGGTTGACAGCCATCCGGCTATTCTGGATGGCTTTGTAACGATGTTCCGAAAAGAACTGGAAGCGCAGAAAGAACAGAAAAAGCCTTTCGTAAAGCAGTTCTATGTGGTCGAAGATTTGCAGGCCGCGCCTTTGAAAATTGAGCGGTTCGGCAATCTGAACGATGCAATGTCGCAGTATCAGGCACTTCCGAACCATTACATGAAAGCCTTGGGTGTGGAGAAAAATCCTAATCCGCTGCCGGGGTCGCTGGATATTTTACAGTGCAAGAACGGCATTGACACCATCGTAGAGGACTATAAAACGGTTCTGGGCTGGGATAACCCGTATATTCAGAATCACGTTGTCCAGCCGTTGCAGGGGGCCTTAGCCGTGCAGGATGTGGAACTGGCCTACGAATTGCCGGATGCCTATTTCCATATCCAGACCTGTGAGGACGGTTTCGACTATACCTTATATAATAAGGACTTTACGGAACGGGATGGCGGCATCCTTGAAACGGATGGAGATAAGCCTGTGCAGGAGGCTATGACGGAACTGCTTGCAGAGTTTGGTTGTGATGCAGCAGAGGGTAAGGTCATGGACGCGGCAGAACTGCGGGAACAGGCCGATACGGTGGCTGAACAGCAGGCAGAGATTTTGAAAGAAAAGCTCGCTGCAGAAAGACCTGCGCCGGAAGAAACGCTCAGCTTTTATGTTGCGGAGTGTTTGGAGTTCACGTTTGCGGGAGAGTTCCACGACCATCTGACAATGGAAGAAGCCTTGGAAGTCTATGATAAGATTCCGTCTGAACGGATGAACGCCGATAAGTGCATTGGATTCTGCATCGAGGAAGATGGCGGCTTTGTTGGAATGTATGAGCTGGTCGTGAACGATAAAGTGCAGCGCGAGAACATCAATTCCATCAACTACTTCAGGGATGATAAGCTGGTGCAGCAGGCGATCTCTGATATGGAAAAGCTGATGGCGGCACGGCAGCAGAGTAAGGAGCAGGAACGCAGCAATACGAAAAAGTCTGTTCTGGATGCCCTGCGCAGTCTGAAAGCCAAGAAACAGGAGCAGCCTGCACAGGAACAGGATAAGCCGAAGAAAGCGAAAAAGAAAGGGATGGAGTTATGAGCAATGTACGCTTTGATGAACTGGAATTGATGCTGATGGCGATGTTTGAGCAGCCGACACTCAAAGATACGATTCAGGTGTTGACAGAGGTTCAACCGCTTGTGGCAGAGGACGCAGAGATGGCTGCACTGGTTCAGCAGACCATCCCAAAGATGCAGCAGTTGAACGAGCAGCAGTTCAAGGGGCTGGGATTGGAATGGCATAGGCCAGAGGAGGCGGAAGGAGAAAACGTAAAATGATAAACCAGTATAGAGTTTTCCAAATCAAAGAGGTACATCATCAGCATTGGGCAAAATCCTATGCACAGCAGGTAGAGGACGGCTTTTTGATTCATCATCAGAATTACCAGAGTGCATATAAAGGAAAGCCTGCCCCCAGTGATACGCCGATGACGGCCCGGAAGCGGTTGGAAGAAAAGCGGCCAAACACATTTATTGGCCGTTCCTTTGGTGTTGGCGATGTGATCGTATGGGATGAAGAAAAGGGACGTAAGTTTTTCTACGTCGATAAAGAGGAACTGGTAGAGTTCGGTGGCTTTATGGATGCTGATGCAGCCGGAAATACTGTTGTCTACATGGTTCCCAATTATCAGATTGATGGAAAGACTGGAACATGGCTTCCGTATGACAGCGAAGTTGTCGAGGGTATTTGCTTTTTTATGATGCGCAATGAGCAGCGCAAAGATGCTGTTTCTCCAATCGTGGTAGATGGCAAAGGCGTATTTGTGACGGATGCTCCGAACGGCTTTGAAAATGTTCGCTCTATACTTACAGAGTATGTTCATCGTGCTGAAAAGAAGCAGCAGGATATGACCGAGCATGAAAAATGCTTGACGAACGGAACGTATGAACGTGCGCGGGAATCCGGCACAGAGCAGAATTACGACATGATAGATGGTTGCGTGAATAATGTGCCGAAAAAGCCACGGCGCATTGGTGGCAGATGGTCGGTGCTGGATCGGCTGCATATCAAGCAGGCACAGCGGAAACAGAAAGACCAGACCCAGCAACAACAGCAGCAGGAGAGAAGCCGTAAAAACTAAAAATCCGTTATGACGCAGAGTGGTGGTTCCTATAACAAGGAGCCGCCACTCTTTTTTGTGTGGAAAACAAAGATGTCTTGATATTTTTGAAAATCACGAGTATAATAATAACAGAACAGAAAATAAAAAACACGAAACTGTGAATGGAGGGCAGTATGGAAACATTATATGAGTATCTTCTGAAAAATTACAAACCGAATGAGCCAATTTTCCTTGCTGATCTTCAAATCGAAGGCATGAGCCGCGCCAACCTTCGACAGCAGATAAAAAAACTTACCGATGCTGGAAAGGTAAAGCGGTTTGATAGTGGGGTTTACTTCTTGCCGAAAAAAACGATTTTCAAATCAGGGTCACAGCTTCCACCAGAAAAAGTGTTGGAATGTAAATATCTGAGAGATAAGGATAAGCGATGCGGCTATGTGAGTGGTTTGATGTTCTTTAACCAGATGGGGCTAACGACACAGGTTCCTATGCTGTATGAAGTTGTATCGAATAAAGCAACGAACGAATACAGGGAAACATCTCTGGCAAAGTCGCGGGTGATTGTTCGTAAGCCGAAAGTGCCAGTGACAGAATCCAATTATAAGGTGCTGCAATTCCTTGATTTGCTGAAAGATGTAGATGTGTATTCGGAAGTTACGGGAAAGCCTTTGCAGGAGCGATTATATCAATATATGAGCGATGCAAGTTTGAGCCTTTCAGAAATGGAACCGTATTTTTCTTATTACCCGGATAAGCTGTACAAAAATCTGGTAGAAACGAGGGTGATTTATAATGGCATACTTGCACAGTGATAGAGAACAATTCCGGGATGCGATTGACTTGGCCTATGAGCAGACTGGTGTTATGGTACAGGCAATCGAAAAAGATTATTATGTTACGATGTTACTGCGGCTTTTGGCTCAGAAGATGCCGTATATCGTTTTTAAGGGTGGCACATCATTGAGCAAGTGCCATAAAGTGATTCGCCGCTTTTCTGAAGATATTGATATTACGATTGATACGCTGCTGTCACAAGGACAGAAGAAAAAGATAAAGCAGGCAATCGTGGATTCGGCACAAGAACTTGGAATGACGATTGAAAATCTGGACGAAACCAGAAGCCGCCGTGACTATAATCGCTATGTGATCGCATACGATTCAGTCATTCCGATGGCAAGCGATGCGCTGAAAGCGGCGGTTTTGTTGGAGACATCTTATACGGCAGTATCCTTTCCAACTGTTTTACTGCCTGTCCATAGCTACATTGGCGACATGATGGAGCAGGAAGCCCCAGATGCGATTGAAGAATATAATCTAAATCCGTTTGAAATGAAAGTGCAGGGAATTGACCGAACACTGGCGGACAAGGTTTTTGCAATTTGCGATTATTACTTGCAAGGAAAAGTTGCAAAACATTCTCGCCACCTCTATGATATTTATAAGCTGCTGCCGCTTGTGCCGCAGGATGAGAATTTTAGAGAACTTGTAAAAGAGGTACGAGCAGTTCGCGCACAATCGGTCATTTGCCCCTCTGCATTGCCGGAAGCCGATGTTCCAGAATTACTTGAAAAAATCATAAGAGAAAAAGCATATAAACAGGACTATGATAGCCTGACAATGCAGCTATTGGAAGAAAACGTGCCGTATGATACGGTGATAGCTGCATTGAAGCAAATTGCTGATGGAGCAATGTTTGATAATACTTATGGAGGTTGAAAGTTATGGGAGCGGATATTGTTAATCAAGCAATGAGTATGGGAAGCATGATTCAAATGGCGATGGAATCACTGGTGTCACCAACAATTACCGCTGTAACGACAGCTTTGTTTACAGCAATGTTCGTTGGAAGAAAGACTGAACAAAAAGGACTTGCAGGAACAAAGACGACCATTTTTGAAGAAGAAATAAGAACTTTGTTGGATAATGGAAGACTTTCTTACAGAGAATTTAATCAGATAAAAAACTATTTAGAAGTAGCAGAAAAGGCAGATGAATTTCATAAGGAGTGCGGCTACGACAAAGTAGAACCCAATACACAGTATGACATAGACTGGTTTATTCGTTTCTTTGATGCTGCTAGCAATGTAAGTAATGAGGATTTGCAGAAAATTTGGGCCAAATTGTTGGCAGGAGAAACAATTCGTAAAGGATGCTTTTCGCTGAGAGCAATTGAAACACTGTACAATATGAGTCCCGATGAAGCGCGGCTGTTTTCGGAAATTGCGGATATAGTAATTGACGGACGGTACATTTTTTACGAAATGGGAAGTATTGGCGAAGAAATAAATAAGAAATATGGATTCGATGTTCCTTCACTGCGGTTATTAGAAGAAGTGGGCGTTGTAAATGCTTTGATCGCAGAGGCAGAAGATGCTATTGAACCTGATGAATGTGCAGGTTTTCAATGTGGTCAGTACTTACTGCTTGTAAAAAGTGAAAGCAGTACGGCACTTCACTATAAAATGCTTCTTCTCACAAAAGTTGGAGAAGAACTCTATCTGGCCTTTCACGAAGAAAAAGACAATTATGCCTATTTGTACGACTTGGGAAAGGCAATGGAAAAGGAACTAAATGTAAAAGTGGGACTGTACAGGATTACAGGATACAGCGATGCAGACATACCACAGTATGACGAAACAGTAAATTTGATGAACGAGTAAAAAGCATAAAAGGCCAGCCATAGGACTTTGGAAAAGTCTTGTGGCTGGCTTTTTTATGCCATTTTTTAGAGCAATGGTTCGTGACTGTGCTTGGGCTGGGTACGGCTGTGCTGCGGTGTGTGTTCCGTTTCAAGGATCATATCCACATTCCTGCAAGCGGTTTGCAGTTCATGGTAGTAATCTTTGAAATAGGTATAGCTTTCGTATTGTGCAGTTCGTGCAGAAAGCAGCTTCTCTTTTTCTGCCCGTAAATCTTTCATCGTGGGAAGCGTACCATCCGGGGAATTGCGTTTTAAGAATTGAACGGCTTCTTCGTAGCTGGCAATTTCATTCTGATGTGCAGAACGGTATATCTTCTTGTTGCCCGCCTGCAAAAATGCTTTGTATGTAGCCTTTGTGGAAAGATACTGACCCAGATAGTGAATCTTCTCGTTCAACAGCTTCAAGTCAGCATCGGCGGATTTGGCGGTGTTGCGGGCATCGGACATTTTGACGGACAGCTCATCGCGCGCTTTTTTCAAATCTTCATAGCTATCATAACCATGCTGCTGTACATAGACGATGGTATTTGCCATCTGCTGCAAATTGGAAATTTTGACTTTTTGAGCATAGGCGCGACTTTGCTGGGCTTTTACGCAGTCCTGCAAATTCACTACCAGACGAAGATTGGACTTGATATAGAGAACGGCAATGGGGTCAGCAACACCCCATTGTTGTTTTTCTTTTGCAGCGGTGATCGCGTTACTTTCAAAAAGCGTCAGAAGATGTTCACGGTCAAAACTGGTTCCCAGCGTTCTGGCAGAGATGTATTTTTCTCTGTCCGGGAGAAGGTAACTAAATCGACCACGGTGGTCTTTTACCAAAATACTGGATTCGGTTTGGAGCAGGCGGCAGAATTCTTCAAAAGATTTTGCTTTCTTCGCCGCAGCAGTAATGGCATCGCGCAGCTTATCTTTTTCCGTTTGAAATTTGGTCTTCATGGGAGTGAGACCCTCTGCAACAAGTTCAGCGTTCAACTTGTCCAGATTGATCTGCCCGCGCTGTTTAGCATAATACTCCTGCTGCGTGATTTTGTTGACGGACGGGGAAAGCAAATCCACCTGATTGAGATTTTCCCTCATGCAGATATTCATAAGAGATTGCTGTAAATGCTTTAGGTAATCTTTCGTCAGATGGTGTTTGTAGCCCGCCTTACAGTCGATGGGACGTTCCATAAAGGGCTGCTGCGGAACATCCAGCTTTCGCAGACTGTTGATTACGATATGCACATGGATATTGCCGCTGCCGTTGTGACCGTCCATGTGGGTGCAGACCAACGCCTGATGCCCCGGAAAGTTGGCTTTTACATATTCCATGCCGATGGCCTGCGCCTGTTCACCTGTCAGTCCACACTCGTCTTTGTCGGCAGGATCGAAGCTGATGAGGTAGTGGTGCGTCTTGATTTCGTCGTAATTCTGATTCTTGTGGTACTGCGCATTAAGCATTTCGCACTCCACATCAAAAAGTTCTGGCTCACAGTTTATGCCCTCCAGAAGAATATCTCGGCGGAGTACCCAGTTCCCGTTTGCATCCAGCAGGGGTTTCTTCAGAACTTCGTCATGCTCATATTTCAAATAGTCGAGTGCCGCGCCATAGTCTGCACTTTTACCCGCGACGTGTTTTAAGATTGCCACGATAATCACCTGCCAGTCCTGCAATTTCTTTCCGCATAGCGCGAAGGTCGGTCATGCAACGATTGATTTCTTCCAGCATGGCACGAGATTGGATGCCGCCGCTGTTAAAGAAAGCGGCGATTTGATTCAGATTGTTCCCGATGTGAGAAAGCTGTCTTGCAAAATCTCGCAGTTCCTCAATGTCGGCAACGATGTTGTAATGAACGTGAAGTTTCTCGGTTATGGCCTGCTTCCTTACATAAACGGCAACGGGATAGCCAGCCTGTTCTGCAGAACACGAAACCAGTGCGTACTCCACATCGGTAAAACGAACCATTACATTCTTAGTCCGTCTGATACTTTCGTCCTTTTTGGGTCGAGCCATAGTGTGATCCTCCTGCATTTTATAGTTGCGAAGCAATTCCCGATAAGCCGCAGGCGTTCGGCTGCGAACACATTCATGTGGAGCCAGATAGCCAAAATCTGAGATTTTGTGCGTACCGTGGGAATGGGGAACGGAATCCCCATCAAGATTGCCGGGAATGAAAAATCACGAAAGTGAGTTTTGAGTTACCATAGGCGAATCTTGCTCTACTTACGGTGAAGCCGTTGCCTTACGCATTTTTCGGGTTCTTCTATCTTTAGAATCGGGCAGAGCGTGTTTCGCAAGGTGTTTTTGAAAAAAGACAAAAAATTTTTTGAAATACCTTGCGAAATGGCCTTTCTCCAATTCTATAAGTGAAAGAGGCTGACAGACCACCCCAAAAACAGAAAGGAATGAGTGAATGACCGAAACAACTGCACGAACCTATCACACCATGGAAAGCCTGCGCCAGATGGCACAGACCGATCTCCGTAATGTGAACCGTGAAGAACTGGTGGACATCAACGATGTGGAAATCAAGAAAGACCT